>Ga0209290_1000069_pt1 | contig 97641 bp, 82 predicted proteins | sample EN1Hudsemesocosm_2_FD_184632 | JGI IMG/M metagenome (GOLD analysis project Ga0209290, IMG submission 184632) | Methane-oxidizing microbial communities from mesocosms in the Hudson Canyon - EN10B Hudson Canyon (SPAdes) (version 2) | ecosystem: Environmental > Aquatic > Marine > Cold seeps...
TTAATACCTTAATGATTGGCAGGGTCGTGCTAAGTTCTCTGTTCGTATTGCTGAGTATTGCTTCTCTTATTCTATGAGCGCACCAAGATCCGGTGTCTGAGCGTAAGCGCCAATGAGCAACATGTTGATCATATTGATGACGGTAGGTGATAAGCAAAAACCATATACGCTCTGCGGCTAAGGTAATAACAAGAAAAGCGACCAATACTATTAACCATAAAACCCAACCACCCTGCATGAGAAAGTGCATAATGCTCAATAAAGGTTCAGATTGTTGCCACAGATTAAGCAACATTATTTTTATTATCTGGTTGAAGTTGTTCGATGGTTTGAGCAACCAATGACAGGCTTTGCTGTGTCAGTATCGTGAGCAAGGACTTAACTCGAGTAGCAACTAAGCTATGACCAAATAGAAGTGGAATGGCGACAATCAGGCCTAGTACTGTTGTAATTAAAGCTTGCGAAATACCTCCAGCCATGAGTTTTGGGTCACCCGTGCCGAATAGCGTAATAGCTTGAAAGGTACCTATCATGCCCGTTACAGTGCCCAATAAACCGAGGAGGGGAGCAACAGTGGCCAAAAGTTTGATGATGCCGGTACCTTTATCTAACAGAGGAGCTTCCCTTAGGATTGCTTCGTTGAGCTTGATTTCTAACCCTTCATGATTATCTTGGATTGAAGATTTAGTGCCATTGCTTGGTGTGTCAGGTAGTGTGCTGGTCGGGCTATTGTTTTTAGCAATGTTGTGTTCAATGTTATTACTTGAAGCTTTAAAATTGATAGAATCATGGTAAACCGCCAGTACGCGTCCTAAAGGATTGTTCTTATCGGGCTGGTCTGGTCTTGTCAGTTGTGTCTTAATCTGTGCATTTATTTTGGATAAATAAACTAGCCGAAATAGAGTATAAAGTAAGCCCGTTATGCCTAAAGTGATAATCACAAATCCGACGGACCCACCTTGAAAAACTCGATCTAATAGGCTCGGTTCTCTATTTAATCGAGCTAAAACACTGCCACGAGTCGGGTCAATCAATACATCAATAATGTCACCCGGTTTGATACTTCCTGAAGCTGTGCTCTGAGCAATTAAATCGGCGGCATCTTCTGGTTGTCGGTTGAGTACATTCAAGCGGTGGTCGGTAGCTGAGTACGATAAATAGGATGATTGAGTATTCGCGGTGAATGGTCCGGTACGGAACACCTTTGTGTTAATTTTGTCACCATTCGTTTGAAAAACAGGTGACACAAACGTGCTTACCTCAGCGCTGGCTCTAATGTCTTGGAGTAATACCCTCCATAGAGTTCTTAGATCGCTAATTTGAGGGAGTTTGTCCAGTTCAAGTAGTGAGTCAAGGTCCGTACTTGATGTTGGATATTGAGTGGAATTTAGTGAGTTATCAAGGTCAGTTTGCGTATCACGAGCTATTTGACGTGCCACAGAATAGAGATCTTTCAAATGATGTGAGCGTTTTTCTAAAGTTTCTTTTAGTACGCTGGTTTGTTGCTTTGAAGTTTGTACTTGGGCAGAGAGTGATTGATAAAGAGTGTCTGCTTCTGTTTCTTGTGCAATTAACTGTCTTAGTCTTTCTGTTTGTTTAGATTTCTCTTCGATGAAGCGCTGTTCTCTCGCTTGGTTTATTTGAAACTCACGATTTTTATCTTGACTGACTTGTAGAAGTAAATTAGTGAGTTCAATTTCAGCGGATGACTCTGATGCGACTACGGCGCTACACACCAAAAGATTGATGATTGCGCTAAGAGTAATAAATAAGAAGAGACTGGAACGCATAGAGCTTTTCATTGCTTATCTCCTGTCATAGGTAAAGGTAAGCGCAATAAAGTGGGGGTCGTTTGCTCACTGGCTATTAATACGCCTTGTTGGATTGTTTCTCTATAATCAGAAGATAAACTCTGCCATGCTCCTTTCGCCGTATTCCAAAAGCCTAGAGCGTTACCATTCTGTGTTTGATAATAAAGACCGATACGACCAACACGTAGTATCGTCACTAGTTTTATAGATGCGTCTAGTTGAATTTCAGTTTGGTAGGTTTCTAGCGTGTAACCAAACTCTCGTTCAATTTCGTAAGCCTCCAATACTCGGCGGTATTTTTCAGGTATTAGTGTGCCGGGTTTAATCATGAGTGCCCTAAGGGATTCTATACGCTTTCGACGTTCGTCTAATAAAAAGGGGAGGCTGCTTTCTATGGAATCCTCTAACGATTGAATCATATTGAGTATTAATGGGATGATTGCTTTTTCGGTGACTTTCACTGTTTCTAATTGTTCATTGAGTGACTGAGTTTGTTGTGTTTGCTGGCCTAACATCTGTTCTAGATATTTGTTGTTGACTAATAAGTGGTTTAAATTTTCGTTTGTTCTGCGATAGTCTTGAAGAAGTTCATCGGTTTTTATCTGAATTTTATCAATTTTCAGTTGAGATGATTCGCCAGCAAGGTTGGCTGAATAGGCGACTTCTAACCCTTTATCTAATTGTTTTACCAGTGCTTGGGTGTTTCCCAAAGATAAGGCCGGTAAGCATAATAAAAGGGTAGCCATCAATGGTTTATACAGTCTTTGGATGCCAAAAGAATTGCTCAAATATCTACCAGTAAGGGTCTTGAGTGCTTGCAATGTGAAGTTGAATCGTTTCATGTTTAGAGTTGCTCTATCTCTCATTTTATTTGTTTACTTAAACCGCAAGCTGGGTGAAATGATTTCCCCAGTGTGCTTCAGGCCAAGGCGATAATCTGGGAGTGATTATTTCTAGGGTGGTAGCATCGATATGTAATAGATCACCAGTACCTGAAGTCACAAAGAAATATTTACCATCTTGGCTAAGCGCGATCCCACCGGGATCAATAATACCTAACGCTCTTAGAAACGTATGTTTACGGGAGTCCCAAAAGGTAATGAGATCACCTCTTGGGCTTGTTACTCCAGCAATACCCGATTTAGGGTGAATAGCAATGCTGGCGGTATAGTTGTCCATTTGCCAATGTGTTTTTTCTGAGTCGCTCTTTAGTAACTTGATGGGCTCAGCGCCACGTTGAAAACCCACTAAGGCGGGAGAATTTACGCGTCCTTTGTATTGCATAGCTAGGCCAACCGTGTCGTCAGCGCCTATGGTCATATGACGAATACTCAAATGATGATCACTTAATTCATGTTGCTGAAGTCGCTTTCCCGTTTTGCTGTCTATGTATGCAAGTGAAGGGCGCATCGTGGCTGTGTTTAATTCTTTACGACCACTTTCAGGTAAAGTTTGAACGCCTCCGTTTGCAACCACTAACGTACGTTTGTCAGATAGAAAACCGAGTTCATGTGGACCCTGACCGTAGCTTTTTATGGTCATAATTCTCTGGCTCGTACTCAGCTCATAAACACCAATCGATCCTTGTTGTTCACTGAAATAGTTTTCACTAGCGTAAAAAAAACGACCGTCGTAAGAAAAACAACCATGGCCATTAAAATGTCTATCGCTACCCGGATTTAAACTGCCGGTAATTTTACCGGTTTGTGTACTAATGATTTGAGCGTGGGTATTAGGGTCACGTGGTATACCGATAACCGAATCAGGAGTGAGGGGGCAAGCAGCAATACTATGAAATTGATTGAGTATTGGTGTCTGAAAAAGTTCAGTCCCATTTAAAGTCATGGCGCTGATGAAATGATTGTTTTCTATTTTATGACCGGTTAAAAAAATCTCATTTATTTTTGCTCTAGCGTTCGGACCTTTACTAAATAATGATGGGATTACTGTAGGGATCGCAACAATACTAATGCACCCTGCAAGAAGTAATTGTCTTCTATTGATTTTGTCTGGAGAAATCTTCATTAATGTTGTTTATGTTTCTTTGTAGGTGAATATTGAATAGAATGCGAATGATAATGAATATCGTACGCATGTACAAATGATATTATTTGTTAATTGTTCGAATTAATAAATTTACTTAATGTCATTGATTCAGCGCAAAATGACGATAAGTTTAAGAGAGCGACAAGTAGTACGTATGGCAGAAGAGATTGAATTGATCGTTGAAATATTTTTGGATGCTTTTTTCGCTATTGCAGATCCAAGCTCGCGCTTGTACTTTGTCTATTTGATAACATCTCTTTTCATTGCTGGTTTAGTCTATTGGTTTAGCTCGGAGGCGCACGCTAAAGCTAATAATAGCTTATGCACCGATAATAAACGTTCGATATATGGAGGGCTACGCTTCTTCTTTCCAAAAAAAATCTGGTTTCATCGTTCAACAGCGGTTGATGTCATGTTGTTGTTTCTTAATTCCGCTTTAAAATCGCTGATTTTTATTCCTTTGTTAATATCGTCTTTTACGGTGGGTTTTTATACGGTTAAAGGCTTACGCTACGTATTTGGTGTGGTCGATATGCCTATATTGGATTGGCCAGATGAGGCGATTATTGTCAGTTATACAGTGGTATTGTTGTTATTAGCTGACCTTACTCGTTACTATTTACATCGATTACTTCATGAAACTCCTTTGTTGTGGTCTTTCCATAAAGTGCATCATTCCGCAGAGGTCATGACTCCGCTAACCCTATACCGGACCCACCCCATAGAGCTTATGTTATCGCTATTGCGTGACTTGTTGACGGTTGGTTTTGTTTCAGGACTATTTTATTATGTCTTTGGTGGGTCCGTAGATGCCATGATGATATTGGGTGTAAACGTAGGCCGCTTTATTTTCAACATAACAGGAGCCAACTTAAGGCATTCTCATATTTGGCTCTCTTATGGTCAACGCATAGAAAAAATCTTAATCAGTCCTGCTCAGCACCAAATACACCATAGTAGTTGTCCAAGTCATTATAATAAAAACTACGGTTCTCAATTTGCTTTCTGGGATTGGATATTTGGCACCTTGTATGTGACGAATAAAAGAGAAAAGATAGCCTTTGGGTTAAAAACTAAGTCGACTGAATAATTCCATTGGCAGCTTTCGGCCTGTTTATTCATGTTTCGCTTTAGGGATTTTATAGGAGACTGCAACGAATAAATCTGCATACATTGGTCTATGGCCAGAGGGTCTTTAACTCATCTCCTTGTGGTGATGACGTATCGATGCGGGATACATATAAATGTCACTGGTTGAGTGAAGATACCGGTTGTAGGTGGCGTATCCCCGAATTCTTCAGGGTCTGAAATGCTATTTAGCTCGGAAAATATTGTGCGTGCATGGCAGAATGGCCATCTAATTGCCGAGGATGAACTACAATTTTCTGTACTCGGGCCTGTATAATTCGAAGCGGCTTACAAAGACATAATCCGCTTGGAACTTTCTACAAAGCATTACTGGCAATTTGTGGTTGATGATTTCAACATTGGTGTAAGAATCAATCTCAATCTCAAACCAAAAGCAGCCGTAATGTTAAATCAATAAGATGAAGTAGTTCCAATCGGCCTAATAATAAGCGAGTAGCGAAAGGCCAAGAATCCTCACACATAAGGTATTGGTTAGTACAAAGTAACAATTTCGCTGAAGCCGTCCACTTCGTAACTATTAGAACGCTCCTTACTATATATTTTCATTTTCCAAAGCTAGTTTAGTGATTTCGTCATACAAACTAAACACTTTTCCTACTAATTCTTTAAACTCAGGGTGACGTTCAACCATGGTTATATTCTGCCTCGCATCTGCCAGAGCCTGTTGGAGAAATAAAAGATCACTATCGAATAGTTTCTGGCCTTTAGATACAAAGTCTTTCAGCTCTAACAATTGCGGGATACGATGATTTTTTAGCCATATTAGGAAGGCCATATTTAGCTCATCTTCACCTTTATTCGGGGATATATCACGACTCATGCTGTTTATCCTCCAATGCTAGTTTGGGATCTCACCGTAATTTTTATAAATTATAACAGCTAACTTTTAAGTCAGCTTATTTTAAGAGCTGCTAATGGCAAGTTTGCTTGGTATCTGGATGTATTTGTCGAAAACCCATAAATTAGAATGATTCCACAGAATTAGTCGTAATATTCTCATCTTAGCTCTTGTAAGAAAGGGGGGCACTTCAGCTCACGAATCATCATTCTAAATTAACTAAAATTGGCTAAATTTTATTATTCAAACATAACGATTGTGAGTCTGTTTTTGCCCAGAGGGAATTATCCTTTTGGGATTTTTTATGTCTGTTGTTTATTGTCTGTATGTTGATATCCACATGAAGGAAAACCTGAGATCTCAACTGATCTATACACACTGATGTGGGTTGGGATGATCTTGGTCGTCAATTAACTTTAGCGTATTTATCTCGTATTTTATAACGTTCATCAGTTTATTCATGCTGGCAGTAAAATATTTTTGTATATATATCTAATGATGAAGAAAGGTGTAGGTTTAAAATATGGAGTATCATTATGACGTTACCTGAAAAAGAACTGTTAAAGCTGACGCTGCGAAAGAATGAGGATAATGGCGTATATTTTCGCTCTGATCGCTTCTATAAAATAGATAGAAACTACTATTTCTCAACAAGGGAGGGGATAGAAATTGGACCGTTTGGGTCAAAAAATGAAGCTGATATAGATTTGGATCGTTTTATTGGTCGGATTGAAAAAAACAAATTGAAAAGTCCACCCAAAAGATTATTTTATCAGGCAATTGAATTATCACAAGCCCTCAATAGAGCATATTAATATAATCAAAGTTTATTTGGCTGAATGCCCTTCATTTGTTCAATTTATATTTATATTTACATTTTAAATTTATTCTTTGTCTATAAATAGTAAAATTCGGCGGGAACTGTATTAGTCCCATTTATTTATTCGGACACTTTACTCATGTTTTTGACAGGATAGCTTAGTGAAAACCACTTTTTCCTCACTGTGTTTTCTTTTTTGTGTACTTCTTGCATCGGAGTCTATTAATGCCGACCTTATTAAGGGTAAGGCATGTTATGACTCGCGTGATTATCAATGCGCTTTACGTGAATTTAAGTCTTTAGAAAATAGGGAGAATGCTTTTGCTCAGTACACGGTTGGTGTGATGTATGAGCGCGGACAAGGCGTTGTGCAAAATATTGCTGAGGCGATCAAATGGTTTCATTTATCAGCTGACCAGAGCAATCCTCATGCTCAGCATTTTATTGGTTTAATGTTTAAAGTTGGGCAAGGTTTTAGAAAAAGCCACTCAGAGGCTGTTAAATGGTTTCGTATGGCGGCAGAGCAGGGTGATGCATCAGCACAGTATGACTTGGGGCTTATGTATAAAAATGGTCAGGGTGTTCGACAAAGTTATAAAGAGGCTATGAGGTGGTTTGTTTTGGCTTCAAAGCATGAACATGTCGTTTCTCAGTATATGATCGGACAGATGTATGAAAAAGGAGAAGGTCATACACAGAATTTAGCCAGAGCGGTTGAGTGGTATCGGTTAGCGGCCAAGAAAGGTCATGTGGTTGCGCAAAGCCTACTTGGGTTAATGTATGCTGACGGTGAAGGTGTTAAGCAAGATTTTGTTAAGGCGGCCAGATGGCTACGTTTAGCGGCAGGACAAGGATATGTTTTTGCACAGAGTACCTTGGGGGTAATGTATGAGATGGGAGAAGGCGTTAATCAGGATTACGCTCAAGCGCTCAAGTGGTACAAGCTAGCGGCAGCTCAAAATAATGCAGGAGCACAATACTCTGTTGGAAAAATATACCAATCCGGCTTGGGGGTTAAAAAGAATTATCAAGGCGCTTCAAAATGGTTTATAAAATCGGCTACACAAGGGCATATTGATGCTCAGTTTTCTTTGGCTTTAATGTATGAATCTGGAAAGGGGGTCACGAGAAGTATTGATGAAGCAATCAAATGGTATCGCTTGGCGGCAGAGCAAGGAAGTCCGAAAGCGCAATACTTTATTGGCTTAATGTATAAAGTTGGGCAAGGGGGGAGGCAAGACTATTTGGCTGCTTTAAAATGGTTTCGTTTATCTGCTGAGCAGGGAGATATTGAAGCTCAGAGAGCGCTCGCTGATATGTATATAAAAGGCCAAGGGGTCGACCGAGATAGTCTCGAAGTTATTAGGTGGTATAAATTGGCAGCCAAACAGAATGATATGATCGCTCAGCGCGCTTTAGGGCAAATATTTAATAATGGAAGGGTGGTTAAGCGTAGCTTGGATGAATCTGTTAAATGGTTTGTGCTTGCTGCTGAGCAAGGTGATGTAGTTGCGCAAAATACTCTAGGGGTAATGTATCTGAATGGTGATGGAGTCCGTAAAGATGTAGGTGAGGCGAAAAAATGGCTTCGCTTAGCTGCAAAGCAGGGTTACGCTAAAGCTCAACACTTGTTGGGGTCTATCTATAGTGAAAACTTACGAAAAAATAAAATAATAGCTAAACAGTGGTATGAAAAAGCTTGTCAGAATGGTTTGACGGTTAGTTGTGAAAATTATAAAGATGTTAATGTGGCAAGCTTCTAAGGTTTGAGTGAACAATCATGGTAAAAACTCCTCGAGGTTTTCATATAGCAAGAAAGCCAGTAAACAACGCTTACTGGCTTTCTAGTTTGGCGTTATTTACTTACTGATAAATAACGCTACGGTTTTCTTCCGTTAGCCACACTTACTATCACCACAGTTTAAGCAAGTCTTACAGCCATCCATTATGATTACTGATGTGTTGTTACACTTTTTACATAGGCTTGCATTAGCTGGAAATGGGCTGTCAGATTTGTCTGATTTTTCAGCTTTAGTTGCTTGAGCTTTTTCAAATTCAGCTTTTTTCTGAGCAAGAATTTTCTTAGTGGTTTCACTCATTTCTTCTGTTTTGATGAGGCCAATTGAGCGCATGTGCTTTTCAATTACCGCAGCAATTTCAGCAACCAAAGAAGGCATGAATACGCCACCTTTCTTATAGTAACCGCCATTTGGATCATAAACTGAAGATAGCTCTTCAATTAAAAAGATGATATCACCACCTTTTCTGAATACTGCCGAGATAACACGTGTTAAAGCGATAACCCATTGGTAGTGTTCCATGGATTTTGAATTAATAAACACTTCGTAAGGGCGTCGTTGCTCGTGATCAGTATCTTCATTCAAAATAATGTCATTGATCGTTATGTACATCGCATGTTCTGAAACAGGCGGTTTGATCTTATAAGTAGAACCGAGCAAAAACTCAGGACGCTTAATCGATTCATTCATTTCAATCGGTGTAAGTTTTTCTGGCTCAGCAGTTGCTGGTGCCGTATTTTGTTGGTTTTGTACTTGATACCCAACAATTTTCTTTTCAATTTTTGTAGCCATAACCTGTATACCTGTAATGCTTTGTTCTTTGCGTATTTAGTAAAAATAAGTTTAAAGATTAAATTCTTTAGTACTTACCGTAAGTTCCTTCTTTTAACGCATCAAATAAATTCGCTGCTGTATGGATTTCACCATCATATTCAATTTCTTCATTGCCTTTAAAGGTGACTTTTGAGCCATCATCTAAGGTAAATTCATAATTTGTATTTTCTAAATCAGATTCTTTAACAAGTACGCCTTGAAAAGCTTCAGGATTGAACCTGAATGTTGTACAGCCTTTTAATCCGCTGTCATAAGCATACATGTAAATGTCTTTGAATTCTTCGTACGGAAAGTCAGTTGGGATATTTGCCGTTTTAGATATTGATGAATCTACCCATTTTTGGGCTGCTGCTTGTATATCAACATGTTGTTTTGGCGTAACTTCATCAGCTGAAACAAAGTAGTCCGGTAACTTAGTCGCTTCATCTGTACCAAAAGGCATTGCGTCAGCATTTATATAATGACGGTATGCAAGTAACTCATAAGAGAATACATCGACTTTCTCTTTGGTTTTTTTGCCTTCTCTAATGATGTTGCGCGCATAGTGATGTGCAAAACTTGGCTCGATACCGTTGCTCGCATTATTTGCAAGTGATAAAGAGATTGTACCTGTAGGAGCAATAGAGGTGTGGTGTGTGAAACGCGCACCTTTCTCTGCTAAAGCTTCAATAAGCTCAGGTTCAAATTCTCCAATTTTCTGCATATATTTACTATACTTAGCATGAAGTACTCGGCCTTTTATTTCGTCACCTATTTCATAACCCTCTGCGCGCATTTCAGGTCGCTTCAACAGCATTTCTTCATCAATGGAAAAGGTCTCTTCCATGATAGGCGCTGGACCTTTTTCTTCGCTCAGTAATAGCGCTTGTTTCCAGCCTTCTATCGCCATTTCACGGTTTACTTTTTCTGTGAATTCAATGGATTTAGGAGAGCCGTAAGACATTTTCATCATTGTAAGCGTTGAGCCTAAGCCAAGAATACCCATACCGTGGCGACGCTTATGATTAATTTCATTGCGCTGTCCAATTAGTGGTAAACCATTAATTTCAACCACGTTATCTAGCATTCGGGTAAAGATGCCGACTACTTTGTAGTATTTCTTAAAATTGAAAGATGCTTTATCTGTAAATGGTCGATCTACAAATTTTGTTAGATTAATAGACCCTAATAAGCAGCTGCCGTATGGTGGTAGAGGTTGTTCGCCACAAGGGTTGGTCGCACGAATGTTTTCACAAAACCAGTTGTTGTTCATTTCATTGACTTTATCAATCAAGATGAATCCTGGTTCAGCAAAGTCATAAGTGGATGTCATGATGCTATCCCAGATGAATTTTGCTTTTACTGTGCTGTAGATACGACAGGCAACTTGGCCTTCATTGTTAGTGATGTATCCACTTTTAACAGGAAAATTTCTAAATAGGAATTTAGACACATCACTGATATCTAAGTTGTCTTCGGCAACCTCATCAGCCCCAACTGGGAATGATAATTTCCAATCACTATCATTCTTAACCGCGTTAATAAAATCTTCGGTAATCAGTAATGATAGGTTGAACTGTCTTAAACGTGCATCTTCTCGTTTCGCGCGAACGAAATCTAAAACGTCAGGGTGGTGTACATCAAATGTCGCCATTTGTGCGCCGCGTCGGCCACCAGCTGATGAAACGGTAAAACACATTTTGTCAAAAATATCCATGAAGGATAAAGGGCCGGATGTTGTTGCGCCAGCTCCAGCTACATATGCGCCTTTAGGTCTTAATGTAGAGAATTCATAACCTATACCGCAACCCGCTTTAAGTGTTAAGCCAGCCTCATGGTTTTTGAGAAGGATGTCGTCCATTGAGTCATAGACTGTACCAGATACAGTACAGTTAATGGTTGAGGTGGCTGGTTTGTGCTCTGACGCGCCGGCATTTGATAAAATACGTCCAGCCGGTATCGCGCCATTCTCTAGTGCCCACTTAAATTCTTTATAGTATTGTTCACGCTTTCCATCTTCTTCTACTGCTGAAAGAGCCTTAGCGGCACGATCAAAAGTACTATTTATATCTTGATCTACAGCTGCACCGGTTTTTGTTTTAAGTTGATACTTTGTTTGCCAGATATCGAAAGAGGCATCTTGCATTGGTGGTGGAGAAATTAGTTGTTCAACTTTTGCATTCATGAGTGCAGCCTTTGGTCCGTTTTGTTTAGGTCTATCTTTCTTATGGATAGAAGACGAATAGTGTCGATAGGTAAATGCACAAGCGCTAATGTGCAAAGATGTAAATGGTTACCTATATATAGTGTGTTGCTAATTTAAAATCTTAAATGCTGGGGCGGTATTTCATATACCTAACGCTTTTGAAGGCTGAGCATGTGATTGCATGCTCAGTTTCTCTGCGGTTTGCGCCTTTCTTTGGTTAAAAAGACGGGTCCTTATCTACGTTATGCCTACATTAGTTCTACTTAAATAATGGATCTTTAAGTTTTGTTAGATACTACATGTTGGTGCATTTTGAAAAAGTATAACACTATATGGTGTTTTGTGAAGTTTCTTTTCTATATATTTATCTATGTAAAAATTAATAAATCGGTAAAAAAAGTCAAGATTTTTTTTAAAAGAATTGCAAAATATTTAGAAGCTTGTGTTGTGGGGATTGCCGTCGAAGTAAGTGCTATCAAGAGGTAGGGGGAGGGCGTTTTACAATGAATTAAAGTGGTGTTTGCATGCAAAAGAGGATTAAAAACTCACAATCTTATTACTTATGAGTCTTTATAGGTTGTCGTTCAAATATTTATGCTTGGCCTATTATTTGGCTGCCAGAATAACTACTTTCTTTTCCTTGTTGTCCATATAATTTCTGGGAATTATTTTGGCCTCTCACAATACTCATAAGTTTGTTTGTGCGGCTTAAGGTGCGAGTAATGATGCTTCCATTGATATGGTTTTTATCTTTGCATTCAGCAAGTTTATCGCGTGAAGACTGCCATAAATTCATCAATTCCTGATCATTTAAAGATTTGAGCGTTGTTTCTACTTCGCCGGGTCGAATGCCTAGGCCAGACTTAGCGATCAGTTTTGCTTTAAGTTTTGCGCGGGATTCTAAGCTTTGAATGATTTGATGTTTAGACTTAGCAATGGCTTGAATTTGAAGGCTGTTACGAGTTTTAAGTGTTTCTTTTTCAGTCTCAAGTAGGGTGTGTAAATTGCAGAGTTCTGAAATATCTTGCTTGAGTAGGTGTTTTAGTTGTTCGTTAAATCGTGACATGACTTGCCTCATACAAAAGTAGAGTGCTCAGGTGCGAGCATTATACTTCTATATCAAGCAGTTTTTGTGCCAAATTTTGTGAATTTACTTGATAATCGCCATTATCAATTTTTGCTTTAATGGCATCCACTTTACTTTGGTTGACGTCAGGTAAAGATTTTAGTTCAGTTTCTATTTTAGCAAGGTTTTGTGCTGTACTGCTTAAGCTTACGCTATCTCTATTGTCCTGTGATGGAGTTTTAGCCTGCTTATTTTCTATATTTTGTACTGGTGGCGTCGTAATATTGCCGTTGTCGTGCCTTTTTGGCCCTTCGGGTCGATTTGAACTGATTTGGTTAATATCAATGCTCATTCTGCATCATCCTATAAATAGCTTATGCCTTGTTAGCGGCAACATGTAAAAAAACTTTAATTTATTTTTTAAAAAGTTGATAGATAGTTAAAGTGCGACTAATACATGGCCTCTCTTAGTGACTCGGCCTTTGATCGTACGCTTGGATTCTGTGTTGCGAATAGAAATTTGCTGCCCCAACATTCCGTCCATTAATGCAGTGCCATTCATGCTAACTGATATAGCACTATTAGCAGCGGTGATTACGACACTGTCACCACGTTTAATGAGACTGGGTGCTTTTAGCTGGTTAGCCGATATTACCATACTGTTTCTGATTGTGCGCTTTGCAATCATGCCAATGATTTTTTTTGTACTCGAAAAACCGCTATGCCTGCCCTTATTAATAATTTGATCTTTTTCATCAAGCATTGAACGGGTTATTATAGCGCCTCTAGGGATGGTTTCTGAGGCAGTGATCACTCGACCGTATATGTCATATTTAATGTTTATGTATAATTTCCAAGGTTTTTGGTCTGTACATTGGGCTAGGATGGTAATATTACTTTGCTCAATGGGTTTACGGTTGAAGGAAAGTTCAAGTGCACTTGAGCATGCTCTAAGTGTTAAGCGAGGATCAATTTTTCCTATTTTATATTCAGAGCGGTAACCTTTCTCCGCTATTTCAGCGCTATATATTTCCAAGAAATCTACTATTTCTGTTTGCAAATCTTTATTCGTCGTCATAGAAAAACATTGGCTAGAGAAAAAAAGTATAAGGACGCTTAATATTTGCCTACTATTTTTCATTTTTTGTCCTATGCTTTTGATATTCAGTGTTGTTTTATTTGGCACTTTCTTTGTGAAGTGTCAAAAAATCAGCAACAAATTCTTATTTATTGATATTTATTCAAGCTTTTAGCTGTATCCAAATAGTGTACTGCAAAGTTTGTACCGATATTATATGTCTCTTAGAGGAAGTTTTTTATGGCCGGTATTCTGGATAGTGTCAACATGCGGACGCAGCTTGTTGGTCAGAATCGACTGGAGCTTTTGCTGTTTAGGCTAAGGGGGCCACAGGTTTATGGGATTAATGTCTTCAAGGTTAAGGAAGTTCTGCAGTGTCCTAAATTAACACTGATGCCAAAACGCCACCCGGTTGTCCGAGGTGTTGCTCATATTCGTGGTGGAACAATTCCAATCATGGATATGGGGATGGCAATTGGGCATTCTTGTATGCCTGAAGAAGAGCTGAGTGACAGTTTTGTTATCATTACCGAATACAACCGTAAAACGCAGGGTTTTTTGGTTAAGCAGGTTGAACGAATTGTTAATTTAAACTGGGAAGAAATTCATCCGCCACCTAAAGGCGCGGGTCCCGATAATTATTTAACGGCGGTGACGCATTTAGAAAATAAGCTCGTAGAAATTATAGATGTAGAAAAAATATTGTCTGAAGTAGCGCCTGTCTCTGAAACTGTAAATGAAAAGTTTGTGGAGGAGGTTAGTGAGCGTAATGCCAGTTCAAATCATGTGATACTGGTTGTTGATGACTCGGTTGTTGCTCGGAAGCAGATTCAAAGATGTTTAGAAACAATCGGTATAACAGTGATTACCAAAAATGATGGTAAGCAAGCATATGACTATTTAAGAGCGTTAGCAGATGAAGGAAAGGTTGTTACTGATGAAATTTCACTAATGATTTCTGATGTAGAAATGCCTGAAATGGATGGCTATACTTTAACAACGAGTTGTAAGGATGATCCACGCCTCGCGGGTTTATATATTATGTTGCATACATCATTAAGTGGTGTATTTAATCAAGCGATGGTTGAAAAGGTTGGTGCCGATGATTTTATGGCTAAATTTAGCCCTGATGAACTCTCGGAAAAGGTGATGGAGATTATTGATAGGCTTTCAAATGATTCTTAAAACCATAGCTAAGACTCTATAGTTAAATGCAAACTACTAGTCAGAAAAATGAGTACGACGCATTTCGTAAGTTTCTGGAGGAGGCTTGTGGAATTTTGCTCGGCGATAATAAGTCGTACCTAGTAAGTAGTCGGCTTAAGCCTGTTATTGCAAAACATAATGTTACAGGCTTAGGTGAGTTGCTCTCCAAATTGAAGTTAAGTTCATCTTCAGCGCTTCGAGAGGAGGTTGTTGATGCCATGACGACTAACGAAACGTTATGGTTTCGAGATAATCACCCGTTTAGAATTTTAAATGAGATTCTATTTCCAGAATTTAATGAAAAGCTTGGTGTGACGCCTTTAAAAATATGGTCAGCAGCCTGTTCAACGGGACAAGAGCCTTATTCGATTGCTATTACTGCAAATGAGTATAAAACAAGTAATCCCGGAAAATTAAAGGGCGGGGTTAGGGTGGTTGCTACAGACATATCATCTTCAGTATTAGATGTGGCTAAAACGGGTGTCTATGAAATGTTAGCGCTAGGGCGTGGCATGTCTGAAGCTAGGTTAAAACAGTGCTTTCAAACAAATTGCGATAAAAGTTGGGAAATAAAACCGCAATATAAGTCAGTTATCGAATTCAAGATTTTTAACTTGATGGAGAGCTTTTCGAGAATAGGTACTAAGTTTGATGTTATCTTTTGCCGAAATGTTTTGATCTACTTTTCACCTGATTTAAAGCGAGAAATCCTGCTTAAATTTCATCAACATCTAAACCCTGGAAGCTATCTTATTTTAGGTGCGTCAGAATCTTTAAATGGGCTATCAGATAAGTATGAAATGATTCAATGTCGACCGGGAATTATCTACCGCGCAAAGTGATTATCCTTTAAGTTTAAATCTCTCGTTTATGTGGCTAAAAGGTGCTTGCAATAAGCTTTGTGCTAGTTTAGAGTGGCCGCCGTCTTAGTGATCTATCTATAGATCACTGAAGTAGCGGTGGAGTGTCCGAGTGGCTGAAGGAGCTCGCCTGGAAAGCGTGTAAACGGCAACGTTTCGAGAGTTCGAATCTCTCCTCCACCGCCATTGTCTATATTTATTTATAATCAATCAGTTATTATTGAAAATATTCCTGATGTGTACCTGGGTGTGTAGTTCAATAACTACCTGTCAATTAATCAATTTAAGCGCTAAGTATAAACTCTTTACTTCCAAATATTATGGCTAATACTCGATAATCGCCTTAAAATATACGTTCATCCCAACATAATTAATGAGCTGTTAACTCAACTTTGTCTTGGTAAGCTCCGTGCGTAATCATTTATTCGCATAGAAAGGAATCTATCATGTCAGCTCTAAACCTCGCTCGAAAACTCGGTCAATCTCTTCCTATCACCACAGAAGACGGTCAGTTTATTAAGGTAATAATTACCAAGCTTGTAGGTGAACAGTTCAGGCTTAAAGTCTAGGCTGATGAAACTTTGAATATCCTGCGTGAGGAACTGGTCGATAAATGGCTAGATCTTGTAGGTTGAGATTGATACAGCATCTACATTAACCATCCAATTTGAGTTTACTAATGAGTCTAATCGTATCCGATCGTCAAGCTTTTACAGCTAGGACTATTACATTTGCGTGCGTGTTACTACTGAGTGCATGTGGAAGTAGTGGGGGGGATGATGACTCTCTTGATAATGAAGTGGGTGAGTTTGTCAGTAGTCTGAACTTTCCAGATGCATCGTTTCAAGAGTGTGTGGAGGAGCTGATCAGGGCCAATAAGTGGACAAGTTATTCTGAAGTAGTTGAACTTCAGTGCGAAGATGAAATAAATAGTGCAGAGGGGGTTGGGCTATTCAAGGAATTGAGAAGATTAGATTTAGGGTATAGCGAGCTTGTTAACCTTGACTTAAGTAATAATGTTAAATTAGCTGAGCTGAAATTAACTTGGGTCGACTTAACTGATATCGACTTAAGTAATAATGCCGAGTTAGCTGAGCTGGATTTAACTCAGGTTGACTTAACTAATATTGACTTGAGTAATAACCGAAAATTGAAAAGGTTAAGCTTAGCAAATATGTGGGGTCTAGAAAGTGTTAATTTAATTAATAATATTGAGTTAACAAAACTAGATATAAACGGTGCTTTCTTAACTAGTATCGACTTGAGTTATAGTCTTGAGTTGACTGAATTGAATTTAACCAGTCTTGATCTTAATAGTATCGACTTAAGTAATAATGTGGCATTGACTGATTTAACTTTAGAATACAGTGGGCGTGGGCTCACGAATATTGATTTAGGTAGCTTGACTGATTTGTCTTATTTATATTTGTCAGACAGCAATATACAGGGCATCGATTTAAGCAATAACCATGAATTAACTTATTTGACCTTGAAGAATAATGGTCTTTTAAGTGTTGATTTAAGTGAAAATATTGCACTGACTAATTTTTATGCGCATGGCAACGAGCTAACAAGTATTAATTTTGGCGGCAATTCAGAAATGGTCGAGATAGAAGTATTTGAAGAGCAGCTTACGGGAATAGAATTAAGCAATAATACTTCACTTGTCGAATTAAAATTGTATTCGGATGAACTTACTAGCATTGATCTGAGCAGTCTCTTAATGTTGGAGGCTTTGCTTATATCAAATACTCCGCTCAATAATATCGATGTGACTAATAATGGGGCTTTGACTTATTTAGAGTTGCCTAGCATGGAGTTAACCAATATTGATCTTAGTAACAACTCATCATTAATAGACTTGAATCTTTCAAGGAATACTCTCTCTAGTATCGATTTGAGTAATAACCCAGAATTGACTCGTGCGTTTTTGGACTTTAACCAACTCACAAGTATCGATTTGGATAATAACCCTGAGTTGACTCATGTGTATTTGGATGATAATCAGCTATCGAGTATCGATCTAAGTAACAACTCTAAGTTACTCGAGTTGTATTTATTCGATAATGATCTGACAACTATCGATGTGACTAACAATGCTGCGTTGACACGTTTGAGTTTGGGTGGAAATCCACTAAGCTCAGCCGCTAGGGAATATCTTTATACCCTTGATAGCGACGTTGTAACTTATTAGTAGCCAGCTCTAGGGGAGGTCAGTCAGCCCAGCGTTAGTGCAATGCTCCCTTAGTCGATAGATAAACTGGGGCGGCTATATCTACTGAACTCTCACGCTAATTCGTTTAGACATTACGTTCCCAGCAAGCAGTCCAATTACTTTGTCAGCACTCTGTCTCACCCAGTCCTCGACAGCCGACTCAGGGATCAAAAGCGGCATTCTATGATGATATGGTTTGCATGGTTCAACGGGTGTCGTTGTCAGTGTGACGAGCTGTGGTGGCTTCTCACCAACAGATGTATACCAAATGCCAGCCATGTAAATTGGCTCTTGGTCTTCATAGTTAAAGAGATACTTCTGCTTACCATTACCTTGCGTTGAACTCCATTCATACCAGCCTGAACATGGGACGACACAGCGATGATCAGCGAATGCCTTTCTGAATGTAGGTTTCTCAGCGACAGACTCAGCTTGCGCGTTGATAAGTAGTTTCTTAGCCCAGCTGGGCTTGATGCCCCATGATGTATCAAGTTGCTGTAAGTGGTCATCAATGGATGCAATAGTCGAGACTATTTGAGTGGGCCTGAGGTCTCTGTTGTCAGTTGCTAGAAATTGGATGTTAAGCGTATCTGAGAGTTTCTTGGATAAGGAGGATGACATTATATCTAAGCGTCCGCACATAAAAGTTACTTTATATTAAGTAATGGAGTCTCATTTATGTTTTAAGATATAGAGAATGATAAGGATTTAACCCAAAAAGCATTATTTTAAAAATAGTTGAATGAAATAAGGAAATCAATGAAATACATTGCCTTTTTATTTCTGATATCTCTACAAGGCTGTACAAAAACGCCTTGGGGTCAAACCTCAGTAGTTCTCCTCAAATAATCTTGTGCGAGATAATTCCTTTACAATCTTATACAACTTAAGACGCTCGTGCTCGCTGGAGCTTCACTGTTTGTCGGCGAGAATTAATGGCAATATTCACTAGGGTAACTGGTCATAACACTGGACTCTCGGAAAAGGGCTTTTATCCATCCTATACTTTCAACTACAAATAAATGACTATGACGATACTTCAAGCTTACCCAGACTCTGAAGAGAGTTACTTATATATATTCAATGGAATGAGCGTTTTCTTACGAAGATCATTCTATGCTGAAGTACATAAACATCATGCGATTCAAATCGTCATCAGTCTCCAGAATGTGTTTAGTTTGATTTGTAATAATATTCAAAAAGAGTATGACGCTGTTGTGATACCTCCTGATCAAATGCATCAGATCAAGGAATCTGATGGCTGGCATGCCACCTTACATATTGAACCAGAGTCACTAGTAGGGCGGAATTTGATTAGTTATTTGGCGCTATCGGAGCATGCTGTATCTATTTCTACAGAGGAACTGTCGGCTTTTAAGCTTGATCTACTAAAACACTTACGTGCACCGTCTAATTTTTTAAAACTAGAAGCTAAAACAACAGCATTCATTGAGTCTATTTCCAAAAAAGTAATTTTGGCGCCTATAGATGGACGAGTAAGGCGAGTATTAGAATTGATTAAATGTCGATCGGTTAATGAAAATTTCAGAGAAGCTAGCTTTTCGGAGATCCCATTATCAAGAAGTCGTTTGGCTCATCTGTTTGTCAGTCAAACAGGCATTCCCATCAGCAGGTATATATTGTGGGTTAAAATTAAAATCGCAATTGAATCTACCTTAGAAGGTTGTTCTTTAACAGATAGCGCTCATATTGCCGGTTTTTCTGACCTCTCGCATTTAAGCCGAACTTTCAAAGGAATGTTCGGGTCTACTATGTCTGACTTATTTCACAATAAAGCGACAATACGAGTATTTTATCGTCGTTAGTTTCCCCAATTACCTATAAGAACACATTTCGCAATACTCTATCCTGAACAAATATCAGGCAATAATCAGCTGTTCTGTTCAATCGGCTTTCTTTCTTAGAAATTAAAATGTCTTTTCCAAAACATACCAGAAGGAAAGGATATGAAAATTTCAAAATTGATAAGCATCTCTCTCTTCGGCTGTGCAATTTCTAGCACGTCGACAGCAGATCTTTGGATGACGGATGGCTCAACAGTTGTATTTGAAGATACCGTTAAAATTTCAGAAGCAATGACGCCTGACGATATTCTTGGCAGTCAAGCATATGAGGGCGGGATTGACTCTGTTGTTGCAATTGGTTCAGCCAATTTACCGGTAGATAAGTATAGTTATGTAAGTGTAGAAGCGGAATGGGTTATTGTTCTTCCTGAAGATATCGATGGACCAATTTTATTGAGCACGCCTGTGACTTTACAAGGAATGTTAGACGGGAAATACTTCTCTGAGTTCGCTCAAAATCAGAATGAATGGTTTTCTGCTTCGCTTGGCAATAATTTAATTGCTGCCGGACCAGGTATTCAGACTACAATTTCAAATATCTTGGCGGGAGGACTGAGTGCGCATATTGAAGCCTTCTATGAGGATGAGTTAGGTCGCGATCAATATTTTACCTCAAGTAGTGAGTCGTTGAAAAATTTGCCCGTACTGGAATTAGTAAATGGTGTTTTAAATAGATTTCCACAGACTCGTTACATCAATATGGGGGCAATTGAATCATCAAGTGCATTTGTGAATAATGATGCGATCAAAGCTGCTGCTATTGTTAAAAGTCTTGTACAGCTTCCATGGAGTGGTTTACCACTAAATGCTGAATCAATTAAATCTCTTACCTTAAAAAATATTAGTCGGATCATTACTAACTTTAAAAAATATATGAAGAATGACGCTTTTATTGTAGTGACGGATGATCAAGGCAATGAGTATGGTGAGGGTATATTAAGTACTCAATAGATAATGCTTAAAAGTTAGGGACATGCTGAACCTAGGTTTAGCATGTATTTCAGAGTGAAGCTCTCCAATTTTTTCATACATATTAAAACTTGATATTAAGCCGTACTCGTAACTTTGCACATAGTCAGCTTAGGTGTGATTTTAATACCTAATCATAAAGGTGCATCTATTCGTAGAGTTATGACTGGAAACAACCAATTGCTGACCTTTTGGGTTGGTGAAATCTAGCTATTTTATCGTCTGCTTTTACACTTAAGACAAATAAAATTTGCCACATACAATATCCGCTATCGGCACGTTCGTTTGAAAACCTGTTGCTGAGAGGTCGTGGAGGCAGGCACCAGAAGTAGATCCAGATAAGCATGATTTTTATCAAGTTTGGGATGGCAGCGGCTACATCTTATAAACGCTTCCTATCTGGAAGCGATAGAGCCAATTCCGAACTTTAATGACCTTACATACCTAGAATTTCAGCAGTGCTTACATATTTTTATTGTTCATCCCATCTCAGCTTTTTGCTGAAACAAGTACATGCTTTGGTACTATATAAGGCGAGTGTTTAATCAACGGCATTTACCTACCTTCCTGTGGTTATAACCTTATAATCTAAAGTATAAATGCCCGTATTGCTGGTCGAACCTATCTTCATTTGGCAGGTAAAAAGTTAGTGTAAACGCCTATCAAGGTCTAAAAGTAATTAGAAACGGTATATAAATATGCTGAAAAAAGGTGGGCCAAAATTTCTTAATAGCTGTATTTCTCTCTGGTCCGAGTAAACATAGTTCATCTAAAATCTCGGACATCCAATAAACCAAGCCGAAAATTATAACGAATTGATGTACTAGCGCTTCACAAGGTTGGTCAAATATACATTAATTCAATGATGCTCGTGCCGAAATTAAATAATGAGTGGCTCAATTGACACCTAACACATTTGACTCAAATAGAATAAAGACGTCTAATATCTTAATTCAGAGTACAGCTGTAAGTTAAGGTGAAAGTATGTTCCAGAAACATCTCAGAGAACCTTTTTCAGGTCTCAGCCACCTGTTAGGTGCCACGTTAACTATTCCAGCGCTGATTTATATGCTAATGAAGTTACCAAGTGAGCCATTTTCTAACTACCTAGCTAGTTACTTAGTATTCAGTATTAGTATGTTTTTAATGTTTGGTTCCAGTGCAGTCTATCATTTAATGGACGTTAGCGAACAAGCCATTCGTAAACTCAAACGTATTGACCACATGGCAATTTTTATTATGATTGCTGGTTCTTACGCGCCGTTCTGCCTAATTGGTCTTGATGAGACACTCGCTTTAATAATGCTAAGCATCATATGGGGCATCGCAACGTGTGGAATTCTAATTAAAATCTATTGGCTACATGCACCCAGATGGTTATCGACGGTTTTATACTTGGCAATGGGTTGGGTCGCCATAGCGGTTTATGAACCCTTAAGCCAAGGCCTTCCAAGCAAGTCTATCGATTGGTTAGTAGCGGGCGGCATAGTCTATACGGTAGGTGCCATAGTTTATGCTTGTAAGTGGCCTAATTTACACGCCAAGTATTTTAACTTTCATGACTTTTGGCACGTATTTGTTCTCGCCGGCGCAACCTGTCATTTTGTCAGCATTGCTGTGTATTTATAGGCACAAATATTCCAGATCACATTAATATCTGGTGCAGATGTACCCTGAATTAACAAGAGAGTGAGCCATGATTCGATTTATTAGACTGATATTATTAAGCACTCATTTCTTGTTTAGTTGCTTGCTCGGTTTGCTCTATGGCTTACTAAGGCCTTTCCACCCAACAAATAGTCGTTGGTGCGCACAGACATTTTCTTTTTTAGGGTTACCGATTATAGGTCTTAAATTAAAAATAAGTGGTGTCGAGAATTACCCAACTGACCGCTCTTTTATTGTTGTCGCCAATCACCAGAGTAATTGGGACCTTTTCACCATTGCTGCGTCTGTACCAGAACGCACCGTTAGTGTCGGTAAAAAAAGTTTAAAATGGATTCCACTATTCGGTCAGCTCTACTGGTTGGCTGGGAATATCTTGGTAGATCGTGGTAATGCCCAAAAAGCCATGCAAGCGATGGCAACAACTAAGCACGCTCTGACTAATAAAAACACTAACATCTGGTTTTTTGCTGAAGGTACACGAAACCATGGCGAAAACATGTTGCCCTTTAAAAAAGGCGCATTCATTACCGCTATCAACGCCGGTGTTCCTATTGTGCCAGTATGCTGTAGCGCTTATCTAAAAAACTTCAACTTAAATAAGCTTGATAATGGCTTAGCCAATATTAAAGTTTTACCCGCTATCGAAACTAAGGGAATGAACAAAGATAGTCTAGAAGATTTAATGAAAATCTGTCGCTTAAATATGATGGATACTATTAATGAGTTAGATATTGCCGTTGATGAAATGACTAGAAAGCTCACCAACTAAATACTCAGGACTGAAGCACTATGCCGCAATATGACTTTTTCAAGCACTAAAGTTTTATCCCGAAGGTGCTGTCAGTGTCAAGCAAATGGTATTCTGTTAGAGGGCCTTGAAATTAAAGGGGTCAAAGCTCTTTTTCTTAATATTTAATTTTGTTTGTGACTGCTTTGGCGGCTATAGCAGTCACAGACAAAATCATCAATTATCTGTTTTTAGTCGCTTTAATTCGTTAAATTTTAACCTCACAATGTCTGAAATTGTCACAAAGGACCGTATATGACTAAGACTGTCAGTCTCCAATAGCGTTCGATGAATTTTTGGTTGGAATAAAGGCTGAGAATATATTCTCGCTTGCTGTTGGACAGCTTGGTGTGTAGCTTTTGCTGGAATTAATGAGACGTAATTCACATTTTCGTGTGTGTACGCCTAGGCTTACGCCCTTAGGCTGATTTAACTAAGCCTAGTTAATCCCTATTATTACCTTCATCGAAACAAACAACGTTAAGCAAAAAACTTCAGGCCTTTTTGCTTAACTTAGTTATCAACTTCGATACTTTTAAGACTTTCTTTATTAGGGTTTCCTACAAGCCCGATTAGTTAGCGCGATGATTAGGTATTTCGGCACCTTTCATCGCTTTTTTTTGCCTAAAATTTCTATTAGGACTTGATATTGATCCGGTGTCTCTATTTTTAGTCAGACTCGTTTCGGTCTTTTACATCATCATTGGGGCCAGACTCAATTGGAGTTTTTGAAGGCTCAGTTCAAGGGACTGACCACTTTGATCCGAACCGTCATGACAACACCATTATGCTTGTATTGGCAAATACGTGCATTTCATGGAAATACGAAAAGGAGCTTTAGGTTGATAGAAATCGACTAGCCGCCCATGCGGATCGTGACATCTACCGTATGAGTAGGGAAGTGCAAGTGCAGCGCACCGGTTGCTTCGCTTTCTCGTCGAATGATCCAACGTTGATCATTTGCACCGACCAAAATGCCCATAACCGGTATTTGCCTATAGTCATTGGGTGTGATCACTACCTGACTACCAATACGATTATCGTTCAGATACTTTTTGATTAGTTTTTTGGGCTTAGTATTTTTAGCAGTGCTTAAAGCTTCATCGATGCCGATTGTTTTGCTAGGTGACGATTTAAACTTCAGCATTCGCGTGAACCAAGCATTAGCTAATGGGTATTTCTGTAAGTCATTTTTCTCGCCTACGATCTGTAAAAACCAAAAGCAATGATAGGCAGAAAAATCTATGATATTGGGCTCAATCCCTCCTATATACTCATTCTTCCCTAAGCCTTTTTCAATGTCAGCGATGCCTTGATTGATGTAGTGAGGGGCAGATTTTGGGCTGCCTGTGGAGACTGACGCCTTGGCACCCATCGCAATGCGGTCTTTCAAGAACTTGAGTAAATTGATTACACCCTTATCTTTGGCGATACGGCGCAGTAATGCGAATGAAAATGAACGATTGATACAAGCGAAAAAAAGTTTGCTTTCTAGCCATTGGCGCTGGCTTAAGTTGTCTTTCTTCAGTTTTAAATTGGCGAGGGAGGGCTTTTTCGTGAGTCTGGAAATTTCATCGGCGATTAAGTTGCTGTCACAATAAATATCGCTTCCCCATTGGGCGATAGGGATTCTACCATAGCCTCCCGACAGCAAGTCTAGCTTCCTTCGTGGGGGGGCTTCTGAGGTTAGACATGATGACCATTCCAACTCAACGTAGGCGGACATAGCCCTGATTTTTTCGGAGTAGGGGGATAAAGGGTAGTGATGAAGAATCATGTTCATGAAAGTTGGATCCGTGCGCTTAAATTAACAATAGTGCATCTACTCTAACGAATTCTCGGGCAAACGTATATTGTCGTTTATGAATCAACTCTTTCCGTTTGAGACCTTTTTCTACTACTAAAAAGCAGTTACTCTTACCTTTCAAAATCGACTTATACGGAATCCGTCTAATAAACTGTTATACCCAATGGAGAGTGATTTGAAATTCGTAGAGTACGGAAATCCAGAGGGGAAAACCGTTATATATTTTCATGGCGCACCTGGCTCACCGGAAGAATGCTCTATATTTGATAAACATGCCAAAGAGCACGGTCTAAATATTGTTTGTTATGATCGCTTCTCTATTGATTCATCATTACAGGGTCAGGATTACTATAAGTTTTTGGCTGACGCTATTATCGATAAAGCTAATGGAGAGCAAGTTGATTTAATTGGTTTTTCGATTGGATGTCATGCAGCGATTGAAGTAAGTCTTCATTTAGAAACTACTGTTCGCAACTTGCATCTCATATCTGCCGCTGCACCACTTGATGCTGATAATTTCTTGGATGGCATGGCAGGGAAAATTGTGTTTTCTATAGCAATGAAGCAGTCAACCATTTTTACCCTCTTATCTTACTGGCAAGCTCTTATTGCAAAACTAGCGCCTAGTATCCTATTCAAAATGTTGTTTGCTAGTTCTACAGGAGAAGATAAGGAATTATCTAAAACTACGGCATTTAAAGGATATATCACGCCAGTTTTAACTCATTGCTTCAATATAAATGTAAAGGGCTATATAAGAGAAATAACTCAATATGTAATACCTTGGAAAGAGTCTATGCTCAAATGCAATTCTAATACACATATATGGCATGGCATTAGTGATAATTGGTCTCCCGTTAGTATGGCCCATTACTTAAAGGAGAACATGTCTGCTTCCGCAAACCTTGAGCTAATAGCGGGTTTATCACACTATTCATGCTTATATACAGTTGTGCCCAAAGTATGCTCTCAAATAGCCAAAGCATAACAAGCAGCTGTTATTAATTTAGTGGGGTCATAATGTAGTTGGGGCGCATGAAACTTAAGGTGCTTTGGGGACAAGCTTTACACCAGACACGCCTGAAATGCAAGTATCTGCATCATAGGGCTGTCTCAATAATCATCAAAACTGACCAAAAGGTCGACAAAATTAGTATTATTATTTGTACGAATAACTTCCGTAAATGGCAAATTTGAGACGCTTAATCAATTGCTGCCCATTGGCAGATTTACGGGCACTTTTACCATCGATAAAAGGATGTCTGTTTATGGTTGCTAACCAGAAACTATTTCTTAGGCAAATTTAGTTCGGTAAATTGTTTTTAAAACGTCAGAAATCTTATCACCTGATGTCTCTTAATGGCACCGAAGAAACTTAGTTGTGCCAAATATAGCCGGTTGACAGATAATGCTCTGTGGCAAGTTCCACGAAGCAGGCAGTTGAGCTTTGTTAAAATTACACGACTTCTCATATCCCTATAAGTCTTGTTTGTTTCGAAGTTAGCCTCTATGCATCATAGGAAGCCAGCTGAGATGACGTTGAGAAAAAGAAGACTTTTGGGTCAGGCCATACATTTGACAATACACTCAAGTCTAAAGCCATAATATTGATCCTTTTGAAATAACGCTTGCATACTTGTGCAAGTATGTGAATAATAAGCGTACTGTAAATTCTCAAGGATCAATCATGCTAGGTTCAACAATAACCGAAAGCTTAAATCAGAGTTCTGATTGGATTTTTTCAGACCCAAATTTAGTTGACAAAGGTCGAGGATTTCGAAACTTCGACGCAATGACGGCAAAGCACCCTGTGTTCGTCTCACACAAACATATCGATACAATGCGATCGATTGTTAGAACCCTTACGGATATGAGCGAGCGTCCTGATTTTCAACAAAAAATAAAAAAACACCTGCCATCAATCGTCACACACCCCACAAAAGCTGTAGGGGTGCTTTTTGGCTATGACTTTCATCTTAGTGACGATGGCCCAAAATTAATCGAAGTGAATACCAATGCGGGAGCAATTTATTTAAACCATTATCTCAGCCAAACCCAGTCACCCTGCTGTGATCGAATTGGCGCATTTATGAATTCTCCTACGAACAATGATGAGGCGCTAGAAAGCGCACTTCTTGTAATGTTTAAACACGAATATTTACGACAGGTACCTGAAGGAGTACTCCAAACAATTGCTATTTTAGACGACGAACCGGAAAAGCAATTTCTGTATGATGAATTCAAAATATTTCAAAGGATGTTCCAAAATGCGGGAATACAAACATTTATTGTAGACCCTAGTGAACTGGACTATGACGGAAATAAACTCAATTACCGAGGCAATACGATTGACCTTATCTACAATCGGCATACCGATTTCTATCTCGAAGGAGAAGAGCTGTTAAATATCAAGAATGCTTATCTTAATGGTCAAATCGTATTGACCCCCAATCCAAGAGCGTATGGTTATGCCGCCGATAAACGGCTCTTGAGTTTACTTTCAAATAAAGAGTTTCTTGATGCGCTCGGGGTAGACGATTCTTCAAAAAAACTACTTCTAAACAGCATTCCTAAAACCGTTATCGTCTCAAAAGAAAATGCCGACACTCTATGGATGCACAAAAAAAGCTATTTCTTTAAGCCGATGACTGGCTACGGTAGCAAAGCAACTTACCATGGAGCCAAGTTAACTCGAAAAACTTGGGAGTGGATCGTGGAATCAAAAAACTATATTGCCCAACAATTCGTGACTCCAAGCCGGAGGACATTAATTCAGGATGGTGAATCTAAAGAATTCAAAGTGGACATTCGAAACTATGTTTACAACGGGGATACCCTGTTGCTCGCAGCAAGACTTTATCGAGGTCAAGCGACCAATATGAAAACACCCGGTGGCGGTTTTGCCACTGTCTACAGTACCAATGAATAAAGGATGAAAAAATGAGTGACCTAGACTGTATCAACGAATGTAGCTCTGGAGACTTGGCAAAACTATTGGACTCGGAGTTTTTTAAAGCCTTAGCTGACCCATCGCGCCTTAATATTCTTGCATCACTTGCTCAAAAGAGCCCTGATCAAACAGTTTCAGAGATAGCCGAATGTTGCCCGCAAACCTTGTCTGTAGTTTCACGCCATCTAAAAATCTTAAAAGGCGGAGGGATTGTAACCTCTGAGAAAATAGGAAAAGAGGTAATTTACAGTGTACGTACGGGTGACGTTATTCAACGCTTAAGGAACCTGGCAGATGCTTTAGAAAAATGCTGCCCAGAAGAATGCATCATTCGATAACACGTTGAATAAAATAATACATAGAAACCACTTTAATACTTTAATACTTTAATACTTTAATACTTTAATACTTTAATACTTTAATACTTCAATGCGAACATATTTTTCATTTCCAAATAAGAGAAAATTGGATGCAACTATTGTTTAATTATTACGAAAAATTTGTCTTCTATTTACTGCAAAGCAGCGTTCATAAAAGGCTATTTGATGCGTGCCTAAGTTGACTAAATAGAAGGGATTTCTTAGTTACCTGAAGTCCGATTTTGGCACAACCTTCCGACTTAAGCATGGTGGTTTTATTCATTATGTACCATATGAATTTAGACTAGGATAGGATTCGGGTCTAGTATGGCTTAACCCTATAATAAAAAGGTGGAAAAGCAATGAACAGCTCTTATAGAAAATTCGTGCTTTTTATCTATAGTTTAATCATATGCTTGTTTAGTCCATTAATTCAGGCAGACTTTCATAAATCACTTCTTTGTACAGTTAGTGGTAGCCGCGACTATTTTAAGGTTTACCCACATCAGCTCATATACTCAAGTAATGAATTTTCACATTACCAGTTAATTAATGGGCTTACTGTATTGGTGGTTAATAAGAATACTATGCTGTTCAATCGATTATCTAATTTAAATCTTTTAAAAAGTTCAGCAATGGACCCTAACAAGCCGCCAGAAAATTATCAGTTTTTTAGTGGATCATGCAAATTTTCTTAAATTCAAGAAAACTAAAAATTGAAAAATTTATATCACAAGCCCCGTCAATATACAGGGCTTTTAATTTGTTCGTATGACGGCTTTGGGTCACCCTACATAACAAAGCGGAGTATAGGTGTTAAATACAAGCAACTTTCTTAAACAACATAACTGTCGTGTTTACCAAGGTTATTTCTATTGTCGATCCCCACGTTTTTGAGGCGTTGAAAGAGTTTATCGTAACCTTCTGTTAGCCTTTCTTAGTTTATTCCAGATACAGCCTACAACGTTTCAATCGAACCCTGTGTTTTAAAGGCACCTTAAGTGATTTCACCAGACCTAAATCAGAGCAATGACTTGCTTCGAGTAAATTGTCTATTTGCACTTTATCGTTTTTGGAAAGGGCTTGGTAAAAGTCTGATATCTGTTGGAACATCCAGTATGGATAGGTCAGGTTGTAACGACTTGCAGATGCACCATTGATCTTTAGATCAGTTTCTCCCAAGCGTGGGGGGAGCCTTTCTTTTTCAGGGTTTTCTTCCACCCAAATGTTAATTGCCTGAATACTATCATTGATTAACGGTAGTTGTTGTTCGATGATTAGTTTTATCAGAGGCAAAAGAGATTCTGGGACTTCATCATCTTCAAGAAAGCCATTAGTCGTCTGCCCAAATTTGTTTCTCAGCCGATTTATCCAGCCAAGAGTGTTTGGGTAATTGGCAACCAGTTCTTTGGGATAAGGGTCTCGATGCAGGTGAGCGTATATTGGCCCAAATAAAGAAAAGTCGCCCACACAGGGAGTGTTTCCAAGTAAATATGGGTGTTTTTCGAAATGTCGGTTTAAGGTCTTGAGTATGGTATGCGTATTTATTTCAAGAGCATTCTCGGTAGCCTCAGTAATGCCCAAAATAGGTAAATAGCCTTTCATTTTTCCTGCAAAGATTGACGCAACTTTCCGCTGAACGAAACCAGGGAAATAGGGGAGAGCGCTTTTACCAAATTCATTCAATATAAAACGACGGTTCTCTGGATAATTCCACCGGTAATGTAATGCGGCCATAGGCAGCCATTCGTCCCCACAAAGCTCCATAAGCATCGAAACCAGCGCTTGTTTTGGTGAGTTTGGAATAGTGGGTTTGTCTGGATAACGCTGCTCTAACATTCTAATAATGAAGCTTGAATCTTGAAGAACTTCTGCATGAGGCCCTGTCACCACGGGCATTATGATTTTGCCAACTTTGGGCTCGATAAACCGTTTCAGTGTAAGAATGTTGGGAACAACGGTTTTAAAGGGGATATTTTTATATTGAAGGTATGATCGAACCTTTGCGGTATAAGGAGAAACCTCCCAGCCATATAAAGTATATAGATCGCTGGTACTGTTTTTCATGATGATTCCTTATATTTGAAAATAAACGCGCTGTGTCAGCTTATATAGACGTACATAGGACGTCAATAATAGTCGGGGTAAGACAACTTTGCATACTTAGCCAAAATGTTTCGATATTAGTTTTTTATAATAAATTTTATAAACTTGCCAACTCATGTAACCGGCCACAAAATTGCCTATCATCGCGCCTATGAATAAACCGTTTAGTTCAGCTAACTCAGAACCAATCCATAATAAAGGCAGGTAACAGCCCAATAAGCGCAGAGCTGAAATTACTAACGCCAAATTTGGCATGCCCATGGCGCTGCAAACGGAAACCATGATCATACAGACTCCAAGCGCGCCGTAGCTTAAGGGAACAATCCAAAGGTATTCGTTCAGCGTGTTAGCGACAGCACTATCACTTGTTAATAAGTTGCTAAGTGGCATTGAAACTGACATCAAAATTACAGCTACGATCAGTTGCCATACAATAACAAAACAAACTGCAATTTTGACGATTTGATGAATCTTCTCAAAGTCATGACTACCGCGCAATTTTCCGATTATCGGTGGCATCGCCATGGTTAACGACAGTACGATAATGATAGAAAAAAACTCGAGCCGGCTCCCTAGGCCCCAAGCAGCAACAACAAAATCTCCGTAGCCAGCAATGATTGCGGTTGCAACCATTGCTGATAATGGTGGGATGAATTGACTCATCATGGCGGGTGTCATGAATGAAAATAAGCGTTTTAAGCCCGTTATGATTATCGTTGTATGTTGAGGAAGTATGATCAGGTGTTTGCGCAATATGAAGCTATATATAATGATACAGCCTGTGCCAAAAGCACATATTGTCGCCCATGCTGCACCTGCCATGCCCATATCCAAGGTAAAAATAAAAATCGGATCTAATATAATATTTAATACGCTGGTTAAAACCATCATCATGCCGGGTAAGAATGTTTCACCGTGAGCACGAAAGATGCTATAACCAAAATACAACATGGCCCCCAACCAACTACCGAGCAGCCATGGTAACCAATACTCTTGAATTAAAGGGAAAAGTGCTTCATTGGCGCCTAAGGCAATAATAATAGTTTTCTGATTACCCCATATCAGCAGGCAAAGCACTAAAATAAGGATAAAACCGGAAGCAATAACTAAGCTGCCAAGTTCTCTTGCAAATCGATAATCTTGTGTGCCTAATGCGATCGAAATAACCGTCGTGGTTGCAATACCTAGCCCAACCTGGATACCTATGATTAGCTGGTACATGGGAATAGTGAAACCCAAAGCAGCCAAGGGTTTAGCGCCGAGTTGACCAATGAATGCGCTGTCCACCAATTGGCAGCTCATGATTGCCAGCAAACCAATAAGCATTGGCCATGTCATTCGAAATAGTTGTTTGCTTAGTAGTACGGTATCTATACTCATGATTTACTTATAGTACGCCAGTTATAAAGCTGATCTTATGGTAGGGGATTGATACGCCAATCCTTAATCGTACGAATCTGGGTTATTTGTCTACAAAAACTACATGTATCTAACGGTTTTGCCAATTGCTTGTCTACTAGATAGGCGTTTCTGCGGTTTACCTACTTTCAGCGAGTGTAAAAATTTTGCTTATCCAGCACCGGTTGTAAATTTCAAGCTACAGCAATTTTTGTTAGATCCTTGAGAATTTTACCATGCTCCTCACGTTTATGGTTGTGAGTTATTGGTATTAGCAAAAACATAAAATACGATATGTAATGACTAACCTTTAAAATGTACTGGTGATAGGTCTAAATCAACCTTTGCATCAGCCGTTGAAACCTAGCCATATAAATTTTCATTGATTGATATAAAGAGCAGCTTAACTAAAAGCTGCCCTATGTTGATTATGAAAAATGTTTATTGAACAGCTAACTCAAGAATCTCTCGGCTCTTCTCTAAGGTAATAGACTGGTTCTCACCAAGTTTGATCATGCCGTGAGCTTCTAGCTGGTTAATAATCTGGTCGATTGCTGAACTTTTATCTTCACCATGTTCCGTGAGTTGGGTGGCGACATTCAGGCTATGATAGAAATTTTCAATTTCAACAATCGTTCTTTCAGCCAAATCATCGCTTTTATCTAAACCAAAGACATTGACCCCCATCTGCTCCAATTTCTCTTTTTTAAAACTCAACTGGTTTCGAAGTAGGGAGGGTTGGATAATTGCTAACGATCGACCGTGATCAACGCCATGCAACGCTGTCAGTTCATGGCCGATCATATGAGTTGCCCAATCCTGAGGTACACCTAGACCAATTAAACCGTTTAATGCCTGATTGGCTGTCCACATCAGATTGGCTCGCCAGGTGTCATTATCACGATCGTCATACTGACTTGCTAAAGTAATCAGGCTCCGGAGTAAGGTTTCAGCATAACCATCTTGAACTAATGCTCCTGCGGGACGAGTTATGTATTGTTCACAAGTATGAACCCAAGCATCCACGATACCGTTGATGAGTTGACGTTCAGGTAGACTTTTCATTACATCCGGGTCCATCACCGCAAATTCTGGTTGAACGGCAGGTGAGAAGAAGGGAAGTTTGTCATTTGTTTCTGCTTTGGTGATCACTGCGCCTGAGTTAGATTCTGAGCCGGTTGCCGGTAGTGTGAGTACCGCACCGAGCGGGATTGCTTCGTTTACTTGATGCTTGCCCAATAAAATATCCCAACCTTGCCCTTTATAAAGGGCCGCAGCAGCAACGTATTTTGAACCATCAATAACCGACCCGCCGCCGACAGCTAGAATATATTGGATGTTTTCTTCTTTAGCTAGTGCAACGGCTTTATCTAGGGTTTCCATGGTTGGGTTCGGTTCTACGCCAGAAAATTCCAACCAAGTGTGCGCTTCCAAAGCTTGGCTGACTTGTTGATAGACCCCGTTGTGTTTAATGGAGCCACCACCATATATGACCAGTACTTTTTGATCGCTTGGAATACTGTGGGCGATGCTTGCGATTTTGCCTTTACCAAAGTGTATTTGAGTAGGGTTAAGGTAAGAAAATTCCATTAAATTAAGCCTCATAAATAATTGAAAATACAATGCGAACTTGGCTAAAGTTATCTGTGTCCAAGTTGTGAGTTGCATATTAGTGCTTATGTATTGAGAAAAATACCACTTAAAGTGGAATAAAGTTGCCTATTAATGCTTTAATATGTATTTTGTCTAGGGTGTGTGATTTTCATGAATGGAGTGTGTAAATGACAATACTTGCGAAACTGATGCAATCTTATGCAGACTTTAAATCATTGAATATGCTTGAAGGTTCCCGTAAGACGCTAATACCAGGCGTGAGTTTTTATCGTGTGAGCAAGGCCAGTGGTCGTCAGCCTTTGTTATATCAATCGGGAATCATTGTTATGGGGCAGGGGCATAAAGAAATTCATCTCGGGAATGAAACCGTGTGTTATGGCCCAGGCGACTTTTTGGTACTAGGGGTACCTTTACCTTTGGAGTGTGAGGCTTTTTCTGAGAACGGTTTACCTATTCTGGGTTTATCTATCAACGTAAATTCAACACTTTTACATAAATTAGTGAACCTACTTGCAGATGAGAGGGCTCAGAGTGAGGGGTACGCAAGTCCTACTTCTAACTTAGACCTAGGCATCAAATCTGAGAGTATCAATAACGCTTTGGATGATACGATTAAACGATTGCTACATGTTCTGCATAATGATATTGAAGCCAAAATCATTGGACCTGCACTTGTAGAAGAGATCGTTTTTCGTGTATTGACGGGTGAAAATGGCCATATATTGTTTGATCTTGCTCGTCATGATGGACACTATGCACGCATCGCTAAAGTCTTGAACAGAATGCATCATGACTATGCGCAATCGATCACGGTTGAAGGTTTGGCTGAACAAGCCAATATGAGTATATCGGGTTTCCATCGCGCGTTTAGGCAAGTCACCATGGAAACACCGCTTCAATATCTTAAGAAGGTGCGTTTAAGTAAGGCGAAAGAATTAATTATATCGGAAGGGCTTCGAGCCAACGATGCGGCGATGCAGGTGGGTTATATTAGCCCCTCTCAATTTAGTCGTGAATTTAAACGCCACTTCAATACCACGCCACGTTCATTGTTAAACTAGAGATATCTTTGGTTAGGATAAAGACTGTGAATATATTCTTATATCTTGTTGGAGCAGCTTACTGTGTAGTTTTTCTGAAGTTAATGAGACACTGTTCACGTTTCTGCGTGTGTACGCCTAGGCCTACGCCCTTCGGCTGATCTAACTAAGCCTAGTTGATCCCTATTATTACCTTCATCGAAACAAACGGAGATAAGCAAAAAACTTCAGGCCTTTTTGCTTACCTCAGTTATCAATTTCGATACTTTTGAAACTTTCCTTATTAGGGTTTCCTACAAGCCCGTTTAGTGAACGCGATGATTAGGTATTTCGGCACCTTTCATCGCTTTTTTTTGCCTAGGATTTGACATTGGTCCAATTTATTTATTCAGTCAGGCTCGTTTCGGTTCTATAAATAATCAATTAAGTAATACTTAATTGAAAACTACACCTAACTGGACGGTGAGAGGTAATTTATATGTCTTCTATTGGCTCCAAGAGGTATACGAGTAACGATAAACCACTAATTCTGAGAAAAGAGACCCTTTCAGAGTTTATGTAATAGCGCGAAATTTTTATTAGTTTACTGTCAAAACCTACGCAGATTTTAAGTTAAGGCTCATTGTGTTGGTCAAAGTAAAGTACTAGTAGCGACTGTTTGAGTTTTCACACAGCTTAGAGAATAAGCTATCCATGTTTAGAAATTAAGTTACACTGTAACTTGAATATTTTGACTTTAATGGGAATGGTTATCAGGTGTCAACGGTCCTTTTCATTATTCCTAGTACCGCTCGCTTTGGTTCTTTTTAAAATGAGTTCCTTCAGTTATTTGACCGAACACATTGATAGCAAACTTGTAGAATTAAATGAAAATGGTACGACTGAAAAGTTAATGGAAAAACCTTAAGCTTTTGAAGCGGCCTCAACAATAAAAACTGAAAACACAAAAGACAGAGTTTATGATTATGGTTGACCAGGCAAAGCTTCCAACTCGTATACACCTTAGGATGCTTCGAAGTGAAATTATTAGTGTCTCTGCGATAAAGCTAGCGATCTTGAATCTGCGGAAATGATTCCTTTACCTCGAGATTGCTTTAGATTGATTCTTGCGCTGACTTTTGTGTTCATAGCAACAGGTTGCACGTGGTCTGATAAGTCGTTGAACGCGGAGATACTTGGTGCCAATGGCCTCTTTTTTGATGCTCATGACCAACTCTATGTCGCTAGTGTTATTGGTGCTGGTATCTGGGTAATTGATCGTGAAAGTGGTGAGACGAAGAAAGTTCTCAGCGAAAATCAGGGGGTATTTTCTCCTGATGATGTGACTATCGGACCAAACGGAGTGGTCTATTTTACCAACACTCTACATGGTACCGTCGGTTCACTCTCGCCAGATGGAAGGGTGACTGAGATTGCCAACCTAGGGATTGGAGTCAACTCGCTGACGCTAGCGGATGATGGTCAACTCTGGGTTGGACGTGATTTTCTTGGTGATGGACTCTATCAACTCGATCCTGATGGTAAGACTGAACCTAGAACTGTTATCACCGAACCTGGTTGGATCAACGCAATGGACTTTGGGCCGGATGGGATGCTCTATGGCCCTGTCTATAGTAAGTCTGTTGTGGTACGAATAAACCCCTTGAATGGTGTTATGACGTCTGTTGCTGAAGAGTTTTCGGCAAAGCTTCACGCGGTGAAATTTGACCAGGCTGGTCGCTTGTATGTGCTTGAGAGTCGTCCGGGTCGAGTAATTCGGATTGATCTCGATAGTGGTGATCGAACCGTTCTTGGGAGTTATGCTCCGGGCCTCGACAATCTTGCGTTCGACTCGAGCGATCGACTCTTCGTATCAAGCTATTTAGACGGCTCTATTCATGAAGTTATGAAAGACTTTTCACTACGTGTAGTGAGAGGCCCGTCCGAGAAAGCAGTTAGTTATACGCTTGCATTTTTCATCGGTATACCGGTTTTCTTTGTACTCGTGCTTATAGCAATAGTGGTCTTTTTGAGGCGGGTGTACTTGCGTCATCGAACGGTCAACTAAGGTAACTGGATACGTGTATTTAGGGAGGTGTTTAACGCACTATATTCGTAACTGGCAGAAGCATGTTCTACTTAATTGATTAAAGGGTAAACAAAGAATTTAATAGAACGGTCCAACTATAAAACTCAGTAGTCGGACTTGGTGAAGTTGGTGTGTTAGTCGGCATAAGCTTTATAAATGTATCTAGAGATAATATAAAATTGAAAATATTTATTCTTATAATTTGTGTTTTATTCCTTGTATCTTGCGCTGAAACGCCGAAATGTAACTATAGTGGTGATAGTTCTCTAGAAGCAAATGCAGGTTGTTTAGTCGTTCATGAAAATAAACTATTGATAGTTGAAGATAGTAAAGGGCGAATGTCATTGCCTGGAGGCAGTAAGAATTCTGGCGAAGTAGCACAATGTACTGCAGAGAGAGAGGTTTGGGAAGAGACTGGGGTAGAAGTTAAGGCCGTTAAACGAATCACAACATTTAATAACGGATTTCAGTTGTTTGAATGTGATATTTCAGGAAAACAAGTCTTAGATGGTGCTACTCGTCCTTGGCGTTTTGAAATTGATGAAATACATTGGTTTGGGCTTAGCCAATTTGTAAATAAAAATTGGCGTTATCCTGAGCAGTTGGCTTTAATGAAAGCGCATCTAAAAAATCATTACACCGATGACTAAATTATTATTTCGAGCTATAAATACCATCGAGAAAGTTGAATCGCCTAACAAGTGACTATGGTGTCAAACCCTAATTTTTAACTCATTTTAGAGTCCCACATGACGTCATCTCTGACCATCGAATTTAAGATGACAATCATCTTTCTCACGCAGGGAATAATTGCTATTTTCTTCGGTTTTCCAGCAGCTACTAATCGCTGATATGTAGACTTGAATACAGGATTGCACTGCATTGCTGACATCATAGCCATATACATCACAGTCCTGATGTTATGGCGTCCACCTCTTATTATTCGTTTGCCTTCGTAAATACCACTTTCTCTATTAATTGGAGCGACACCAATCAATGCGGAAGCTTGTTTATTAGTTAGATAACCCAATTAAGGCATGTCGCTTAAAAGGTTAAATGAGACAACATTACCAACTCCTGGCATGCTTTGAATTATTTTATTTTTGGTTTTGTATTCGTCGCATTCTTGAATGAGCTTTGAAAGTTTTCTATCGATTTTTTCGAGCTGGTTTTTAAGTGCTGTCAGCATAGGTTTGATATTACCTGTAATTTCTTTAGGCATAATTTGAAGTCGATTTTTTTCCATCGTTTGCATGGTCATTAGCTGTCTAAGGCGTGATAATAAATCACTCATAGCTAGCGCTTTATTGAGGCCTTAATAAGGAGCGCTTAAACTTCATGGTATCCGCTTTAAATGCTTGGCCAGATTTTCCTAAAGCTTATAATTCCCAACCAAGGCTTTTGATCAAAAGCCAACCCTTTTTGAAAAGAGGTAAACCGCTAGCTCACAACCTAAAGCAACCATTATCTTGATGCTGAACAATGCTATCCTTAGCATTTGTAAAATACGGATTCAGTCTAATAAAAGGTTCTGGTAAATAGCTCATAAGAGAATCTAGATAGGATGTTCTGATTTAAATGCTTCAGGAAACAATTCAGGCAAGTCAGCAATACTATTGATTACATGATTTGGTTGATATGAATAGTTCTCTAATTCTTCCATAGACGTCCCACCAGACATCACCAATACGGTATTGTAGCCCATTTCAACACCGCCCAGAATATCGGTGTACATAGTGTCACCAATCATGACTATTTGCTCTGTTCTAAGTTTTAACTTTTTCCGAGCTAGACGCATCATAATGCCGCTGGGTTTTCCAACATAAAAAGCTTTTTTACCTGTAGCCTTTTCTACGAGAGCCGTTATCGCACCACAACCTGGACGAATACCGTCTTCAACAGGGCAACTTATATCTAGGTTCGTTGCAATTAACTTTGCTCCTTTGAATACCATCTTTGTCGCTTTTTCTAAGTTTTCAAAGTTAAGTGAACGACCCTCTCCGATAACCACATAATCAGGATCGTCATCGACAATGGAGTAGCCGTTTTCATGCAGCGCTAAGTTTAATCCACCTTCGCCAATGGCGTATGCCGTGCCGTTAGGTTTTTGATTTGCAAGAAAGCTAGCCGTAGACATTGCACAGGTAAATATGTGCCCTTCTTGGGCATTAATACCCATTTTATTTAATTTATAGGCAATGTCGCGACAGGTTTTTTGACTATTATTGGTTAAAAACAGCAACGGTATTTTATTTTCTATCAGCCTATTGATTACATCAACAGATCCATCAATAGGATTCGTGCCTTTATAAATTACGCCATCCATGTCGATAAGAAAGCCAAGTTTATTTGTCATAAATAACCTTTATAATGTGTATTAAGATTGGATTGTAATTACAACATCCCGTAAGGGATATGAATTACATCTGTAGCGCTTATTGCATCTTCGAAGAAGGTGTTAGGTCATTAGCTATGCTTATTAGGTAGACCGACCTACCTCAATCGTCGTATCACTGATGTTGATGTCAGTCTCCCGTTGCCACTCCGGTGGCGCCCAAAAGTGCTTTAATCTCTCCGCAACAGGTCCGGCCCTCATTGCGTCGCGGAACATATCCACCCATTCGTGAAAGTTCAGCTTGATTAGATTATGGCTTCTGATTTGATACGGTATGCCATAGTCAACAGGGTTGTTTTCATCTTCTTCTACAAACGTGCCGAAGATCCGGTCAAATACAATGACAATCCCACCGTAGTTCATATCGATATATTGAATATTTCTGCCATGGTGAGCCCTATGATGGCTGGGTGTATTCAGTACGTATTCAAGAAAAGGGTGCAGCTTGTTTACACTCTCTGTATGAATAAAATACTGGTAAGCCAAATTTATCGCCAGCGCTAGCATTACCATTGATGGCTCAAAACCTATCAGTATCAACGGCACCCAGAAAAAATGGCTTAGGTTCAATGTGTATGTCAAACTTTGGCGCATGGCGGTGCTCATGTTCATGTGTTCTCCACTGTGGTGTACGACATGGGCACACCAGAACCAGCGAATACGATGGCTCGCTCTATGGAACCAATAGTAGAAAAATTCCATGCCCGCAATTAAAAGTGGCCAGGTCATCCAGTTCATTTGGATTTCAAACAGGCTAAATTGATGGAACCATTCGAATATGGCCCCGATGAACAGCGCGTAATATATGACCTCAAATATTTGGTAGCTTCCACCCAAAGAGAAATTAGTCAGTACGTCTTTCAAAGCAAAATTCTGAGACCTCCCCCTTGATGTCATGAACCGGTACTCAAGCACCAGAGATGTTAAAAACACCGGTGTGAGCCCTAATAGTAAAACCTGTTTCCAGTCAGGATCGTTAGATAAATAATCCTGAAGTATCGCTAATATTGTCTCCATTGCGCTAAACCTCATTTAAGATTGTAGTGTGTGTCTCAATTGTGTCTATTGTCACGAAACTGGGTGAATAGTTATTGACAACGATCGACATTTTTTTAACAATTCACGACATGAGCAGTCAGTCTTTTATTTCAACAACGTTTGTTCGCCTTCTTTACGAGTATTTGGAGAAGCAAGGCATCAATGGAGAGGAGTTACTCGGCTCACCTTGCCCGGATTCAAGGGATAAAGGTTTGTCCCGTTACCCCTTGGATCAATGGCAGAAAGACTTGGAAACGGCTTCCGCTAAGTTAAACGCGCCACATCTCGGGCTATGTGTCGGACAACTCATCACTGCTGCCCATATCGGTGTTTTAGGTTATGTCATTCTTTCGTGTGATAATCTTGCTGAGGCGCTGACCAGATTCGAACGCTTTGCCAGGTTGGTTTACGATGCGGAGTTGCTTGAAAAAAGAATCGAAAATAATTGCGTCATTCTGGAGTGGGGCGTTGCATCTGGCTGTCCCGGCCCCTTGGTTGACGAGGCAGCAGTTGTTTCTCTGGTGCAATTTGCCCGGGATATCACGGGTAAGACCTGGCCTTTGGAGGCTGTCTCCTTTGTAAACCCAAAACCGGTGAATACAAAAATTTACGATGATTACTTCGGCTGCCAAGTTGCCTTTGAGCAAGATAATACCATTGCCCGATTTTCCCTTGAATGTTTGATGCTTCCTTTACGACAACCTGACCCTGTATTGCTGAACATACTTGAAGACCAGGCAGAGAGTTTACTGTCTCAACTACCGGTATCAGATGACCTTAAGAGCGATGCATTTTCGAATAAAGGTCTTGAGAATAATAATTTTCAGCATGATGACTTTGAAAAAAAAGTAAGAAGTGAAATTATCAGGTTATGCAGCAAGGGAGAACCCACCTTGAAAAACGTAGCCCAAGTCATGTCTGTTACTCCGCGAACCTTGCAGCGACATTTAGCTGACCGTAATTTGCAGTTTCAACCCCTACTAAACCAATTACGGGGTCGATTGGCTGACGAATACCTTAGTGATATCCGTTTGCAATTATCCGAGATTGCATTGCTATTGGGGTATTCGGAACAAAGCTCTTTTAGTCGCGCCTATAAAAATTGGGCAGGGCTCACCCCAAGGCAAGCCCGGTTAAAGTACTCGAAGGCTGTTGGTGGATATAATTCAAACTAATGATTAACATCAGAGCTTAAACACTTAAGCACTTAAGCAGTGTAGCCATGAGCGCCCACAAACAAACATGGGCTGGACTCCACGCAATGCCGCAGGCGTAATTTGAAGGGTAGTTGAATGACAATTGAAATAGGAAATTTATTTGAATCACTTCCTGAAGATATTAGCAATGAGGTATTTTCAGATATAGTTCAGGGTGAAAATATTAGAATTGAGAGAATAATATCAAAAGGACACAGCTCTCCAGAGTCAGGATGGTACGACCAAAATGAGAATGAATGGGTTATCGTACTAAAAGGCGAAGCAAGGCTATCATTCCAAAACAATAATGATGTACCTTTAGTAGCCGGAAGCTACCTTAATATACCCGCTCACACTAAGCATAAAGTGACATGGACAACACCGAACAAGGAAACAATATGGCTAGCAGTTCATTACAAATAGTAAAAATCACATAACATGTTTATCAACCATCGCCCTAAAGGGCTGGTTCTCATTTCGTTCGGTCGTTTATACAAGGTGTTATGTGTCTAATTCATTCAAGTATCGCTTATATAGGTAGAGTAAATGAAGGGATCAAATAGCTCAATAATTCCGTTAGAGCCTGCTACTCATAAAGAGTTAGATAAAGTCTTGAAGAAAGGAGAATCAGCCAAGGTAATGTTAGAAGGTAGTGATACGATATTCATAATGAAAAAAGCCGAGAAGGGCAATGACTACGAACTTTCTCAAGTTACCTCAGAGTCCACTGAAGGAGAGATGTGCAGGTCTTTGGGAAATATCAAAGAACTAATCAAGTAACAGCACATAAGCATGCAAAGCAATCTAACTCCGCAATTCGCGTTTTTTGCAAAGTTAAACACACAAACCTGTATAGCTGCGGCGGCGTAGATTTCATCAATGAATAAATATAAAACATACGCAGATAGACTAAGGCGTGAGCTTAAAACAGTAAGCACTGATGAGAAAGCTGAAGCAAGTCGTCGCTACTTCCCAAATGGGGTTAATTGCATTGGAGCTTCAGCTTTAGATATAAAATCAATAGCTTCCGATTTTGTATCTAACTATTCTGAGCTTAAGGCAAATGATGTCCTTTTAATTACCGAGTACGTTCTCCAAAGTTCTCAGTGTCACGAGGAGAATCTAGCTGCTTTCGAGATTATCAATAAATTTGTGAAAAACAATTATGAGGATAATTTACTAGTCAGATTTGAGTACTGGTTAGAGCACTATGCCAACAACTGGTCTCAAGTTGATGATCTTTGCATAAAAACTATTTATCAGTTTCTTATGGCTCGCCCTCATCTAATAGAAAAAACACAACACTGGGCCTATTCAGAGGTCTCATGGTGTCGGCGAGCTGGGTGAAGTTTATAAAGCGAAAAATTGGCAAGACTACCTACTATTTAGATAAGGATCTTGTCTTTAAAAATTGCGACATACTTATTGATGATAAAGATGAGTTTGTTCAAAAAAGTATAGGATGGCTATTAAAAGCAACATCACAACAGCATGAGCAGGAAGTTATTGAATACATCAATAATAACTTTGCTAGAATGACCAGACCGACTATTAGGTATGCCATTGACAAAATTGACAACAAAACCAGAAAGAGCTTGCTGACTAAAATTTGAGTAAACTGGAAATAGCACATAACATGTGAAGGCAGTGGTATAAGACCAGACGTAGATCTTAAACATAATTTTGTGAGTTTAACTTATAAAGTATTGGTCATCGTATAAAACGCGGTCTATCGACATTGAATGAAATATTCTTTCTCAATCGATTTAAGAAAAAATAAACACAAGAAAAGATTCGTTTTTGCTCAATATGAGACCGAGAATCATGCACTCAATAAGGAACGCTTTGTGCTCACAGGTAGCGGTTTGATAAAATTGAATTTGGCTTAAATTTACAAGGTATCTGTATATGGCTGTTAGCGAAACTCTAGAAGCTGAAGATATAAAAAGATAATACCCTTGCGATAGCGGTAAAGGATTCAATTCGTTCTATTTTTCATGATTCTTTGGAATTAGACTTCTGCGGAATGACCTTGAACATCTTGATAAAGTGAACGCTCTGATTTCGTGGTGCCTTCTCCTGCGAGATGGGGGTAGGCATTCTTAATGGACTCTATGATCATGTCACGAGGGACGTCAGCAAAGTTCCCATGCTCCGTCAAATATTCCATGTGCCGATCGCCCGAATTATCAAATTCATGAAAAATAGAATCGTATTCTCCATTGAACTCTAAAGGGTTCAGATTCATTAGCTTACAAAGGCCTGCATCAAAGGCCGGAGTCGCTTTCACCCATTTACCATTAAGATAAATATCGGTATAGCCGTGCATCACGAATACATTACTTTTCAAATACTCTAAAAATTGAGGGCTCGCTAAATGGTTTCGGACATCGGCTAAACCTATACGAGCTGGGATTTTGTAGAGACGGCACAGCGCTCCTAGTAAGACCGCTTTGGGGACGCAATAAGACTCACCTTGTTGCAAACAATAACTGGCACTAAACGACTCGGATTTAGTTTCAAATGTGTAAGCATTGTAGCGGATATCATCTCGGACCCCCTGATATAAAAGAATGGCAATTTTTGACGTATCTGTTTCTATTCCAACGAGTTGTTTTCCGTATTCAATGACTGAGTTCGAGCCATAATCAAAGTAGGGTGTACTAATCAAATACTGATTCATAAAGTCATTGCCTTTCGCTGAAATATAAGAATAAAATTCTAACATTCTTTTGTAGGCTTATGAGGATTGAAAAACACTTTTTTATGAGTGGCTGAATAACCCATAAATTGATTAGGTGGTCACGATCAAAATAAAGTTAAAACTAGAAAAGCGATGCCTTTTCTTCGGTGATAGCTATGCCCAAAAAAATGTCAAATTTCAGACTGATTGATCAATTGAACCCATACCACTAAGCAGTCTCTGAAGGAGAGGGGTGATATGGCCAAATTATCTAGATTTAGATTATTGCTATAGCGTTGGCTAAGGAGTTAAAGCACTCCCTTTCAGGCGTGCTAAATATCGCTAGCTATGAGCACAAAGCGATCCTTTTTGTAGATCTATAAGGTATCTACAATGCTAGGGTCTTGCCAAGACTTACATCGTAAATACGTTTAGCTTATTCCCATCCAAATCACGAAAATAACCCGCATAGAATGTACCGCCACGTAAACCCGGCTGACCTTCATCAGAACCTCCAAGTTCAATAGCTTTATTATAAATAGAATTTACTTTGTCTTTAGAGTCGACAGATAAAGCGACCATAGTGCCATTACCTACAGAAGCCACTGCTTTATTAAAGGGTTTTGCTATTGCTAAAGAAGGCTTTCCAGGGGATACACTCCAGGCGATAAATGTTTCCATCTCCATAAACCGTTTAGCGCCCATACCCTCCAGGAGTTCATCGTAGAATTTTGCCGCTGCATCAAAGTTATTAGTTCCAAATGTTACGTATCCGATCATAGTAAGTTTCCTTTTGTTTAGTTCGAACTGAAGGTTAGTATTTTGTTTACTTGATTTTAATCAGTTGTTTACCAATATTTTTACCGTTCAACATGTTAATGAACGCGTTAGGCGCATTTGCAAGGCCTTCATCAATCGTTTCCCTCCAAACAATCCCACCATTAGCAATTATTTTTGCTATATCGCGCAATGCTTCTGGCCAGTCGCTCAGGTAGTCGGAGACAATGAAGCCTTTCATGGAAAATCTTGATGTCAGAAAGTGGTTGGCATTTGCAATAGGGAGAGGGTTCGAATCATAGCTTCCTGAGATTAGCCCGCATAATGCGACCCTGGCATGAGGGTTCATTCTCTCCATGAAAAGATCTAGTTGTTTGCCTCCTACATTTTCAAATAGGCCGTCTATTCCATTTCCGGCCAAAGCATCATCAAGCGACTTTTCAAAGCCTGCTGCTTTGTAGTCTAGGCAAGCGTCAAATCCCAGGGTATTTGTTACGTAGCAACACTTTTCTTTTCCTCCTGCTACGCCAATTACGCGTGCACCTAAAGACTTGCATATTTGACCAGCTACACTGCCTACAGCACCACTCGCAGCGTTAACAATAATCTGCTCTCCAGTAAGAGGCTTAATTATTTTCATTACGCCTACCCAGGCTGTAATACCAGTCATACCTAAGGGGCCAAGATATGCAGTTAAGGGAATATTCTGGGTATTTACTCTACGAAATCCATCGGGCTTACCTTGGTAAAATGATTGCCAGTTTCCCTGGCCCACTACTTCATCGCCAAGGTTAAATTCTGAGTGCCTACTAGCTACAATTACGCCCGCCGACGCACTTTCTATAACCGAATTGAGCGCCTGTGGTGGCATATAAGATTTAGCGTTATTCAGTCTAAGCCTTATATATGGATCAATAGATATGAAATGATTGGCTACGCGAATCTCTCCATTTTCCAAGTCTTGAAGCTGCTTTGACTCAAACTTAAAGCACGCTTCAATATGGTTATCCGTTGGTCGTTTTTTTAATACAACTTGAGTACTTTTCTGGGACATTTCGAAAACTCCTAAAATAGGTAGTGTAGTTTCTCTATGGAGAAATAAAGCGCGCAGCTGCATAACAAGCACAATTAACACAAGAGTGTTTGTACGAAAATTAGCTATAACTTCTTTTCAAGGAACGCTTGATGCTTTGCTTCAAGTATCGCAAGACTATTTCCAAAGATCGCTCACCTGTAACGCTTCAAATGGTACGGTTCGATGCTCCATCGTTTTTACAACCTCTTTCATTTGATGATCAGTCAAGGGGAAAAATTGCCCCTGAGCCTTGGCATAAACATTACCTTCTTCATCAATAATTTTTCCATTGCCTGAAAAATATTTTGAAGATTGGCCGGAAATCTCATCAATAAAGCCCTTAACAAAAACCTTCTGGCCAGGCGCAATAGGTTTCTTAAACTGTACATTTAAGCCTCCTGTTACACACATTTTCTGGTGATGAATCGAAACCGCCCAACCAATACTTTCATCTAAAAGCGCAGTTATCATGCCTCCATGAATGACCCCCTGGTAACTAACATGTTGATCTTGACCACTATATTCACCTTCAACGTGATGTTCGAATCGTTTCCAAGTTACATTTGCACCCAATTGATTCGAATGGCCGCAAGTCATACACCCCGAATAACATGGTAAATCTCTCATAAGCTGTCGTCTCATTTGTTAAAGCAAGTGGGCTGGGATTAGATCATTTCGTTTATCGTCCAGTTTGCGTATTGTTATCTTGCATGCCCCTTTTATGTTGGGGTTAGCACGACTTTCAATGACCGTCAGCTCTCCTCCTATTTTTCTCATCAATGCTCTGTCGTATTCCATCATCTTGTAGCAGGCCGAAACATCTCCCGTCCCAACGAGAGGACAATTCGCATGAACCAAACCATACCCTGTCTCGTCCTCAATCTTCTCTATAGAACAAGTTTCGCGAGGAAACATCCTTAACCATTCTTTTGTAAGGTCTTGAGTAGTCTCTTTCCTCTTTGCTTTTCTAGAAGCTATTGTCAGTTTTGCTAAACCAACCATCACCGCTTTCGTAATGATTGCCAATGCTGGTTTTCTTGCAATAGGGCCGACCAACTTTAAAATCCCATCAAATCGTTTTGCATCTTTAGATTGTTCAACCATGTTCAACTCCTGGGCCATTTTTAAGTTCATCAATTAAAATATGATTCGACTTGAATCATTAAGACCTATTGTAAGAGCAGCTCATTTTATTAATAATGACCATTATTGACAATAAGCAAACAATTTCAGCCAGCGGGGTTTATATGAAAATTGGTCTTGTTATTTATTCAGGTTGTATGGCCTCTGGATTATTCTCTTTTGCAGAGCTTTTAGAAGTTGCTAATCGAGTATCAAGAAAGCAGGTTTTTGAAACTTACTGGGTTGGGGAGCAAGACATAGTGGGAACGCCCTCCAAACCTTCACAGACAGCCCCCATTCAGGTAATGCAAGTTACCCCCAAATACCAAATAACTGATCTTGAGCTGCACGCTCTTCTTCTACCAGGTATGTGGATCAATTCTGTGAAGGAACTTAGGAAGGCGCTTAAAGAAAATCTAACGCTTCTAGATACGCTACGCGCCTTAGATAATAAAATTGATATATATGCTTACTGCTCCTCAGTTAGTTTTCTTGCACATACGAAAAGACTAAAAAAACAAGAAGCGACATCCACTTGGTGGCTCGCAAATTACTACCAAAGAGAATTTCCATGTGTGGATTGGAAATTCAACAAAACGCTAGTAACAGGTAAAAATTACGCCACTGCTTCAGGTGTTAACGGCTACCTAGCTATAGCAATGAGCCTGATTGAAAAGCATTGTGGTGAAAAAGTACTCAGAGATGTGACCAAAATCGTACTGCTTCCTAGGCCAGAAACCGTGCAGCACCCATTTCAGAAAGTAGATATATTAGCGCTCAACGACTCTTTAATGAGAAAAATTCATTCATGGACAGAAAAAATGCCTGCTGACCAACTGACTCTGACCTCACTTTCTTCTGCAATGAACATCACTGAACGCACGATCACCCGGAAAATAAAATTAGCGACCGATGAATCCGCTATGAGTTTTATACGCTTAGTCAAACTGAACCAGGCCAGTGAATTTCTGATTCTAAGTAATAAATCAATCAGTGAAATCAGTAATAAACTAGGCTATTTGGACGATCGAGTATTTAGACGTTCATTTAAACGAGTGACGGGTTACACCCCTGTAGAATATAGAGAAACATTCAAGCGTAATCCTCTCAGCACAGATTCCTAGTCCCGTCACTATGACGTAGTTTGAAGCTGATAGCATTTTCATCAAAGGACTCTAATGCGAGCCTCATGGTACTCAGAGGGAACAAAAATACTCCCAAACTCATTAACAACAAGCGCGATAAAGCCCACAACTACATTATTTACATCGGCGACCAAGTATACTCATTTTGGTATGATTTAATCTTATCAACTCAAAGCCGGTGGCTTTCCAACGACTAAAAGGGAGTATTTTTGCTCTACACCAAGCTATTTTTCTTTACTCAAAAATAAAAGTTGCGTCGGCTCGTTGAAATCTCCCTCTAAAGCTATCGGTTTTCTAAAACTCTAAGATGTGACGCTAAGTAACTCACAATTAGCACTATGGAGAGCTTTGCCATTGGTTTAATTCAGAAGGAATAGGTCTGTAACCGTTAGCGATACAATTTCGTAAGTCAAAATATCACGAGTTTAATAGCCAAAGCACTACCTTTAGGGTCGTGGCTGGCTGATGGAGGATCTACAAAAGCAATACCTTTTATATACGAAGGAAATGCATTACCTGCTCACCAGTAGACAGTCAATTCTGCTTTAAGGCGTGATTGGGGCTTTGTGCGAAGCAGGTAAGCAAATTCTATGCGGGAGCCAAATCCGTTTGTTCTACGCCATCAAAACCTAACCCGGTTAAAGTAGGAGCGACGGAATGTAAAGACTGGTTGACTTGAGGCTTAATTTCAAATCACCTAGTGTTATCCTGTTTGCCAGCTTAGTTCTTTTAATGCACACAGTTTTCGTTAATAAAATCATTTATTTTATGTTTGCAGCGTGTAGACAAGGCCCCTGAGAGAAACAGTGTATTGGCGTCTGCACAACACTCTAAAACAGAATCTAGTAAAGGACCTTCATCATCATCTGATAAGTTAATGATCCACATTGAAAAGCGGTTAATATTATCAGTCATTATTTTAAATTCTTCTTCACTCATGCTTGCATCGAAATATTGCACTGATAAGTCAGGATGTTGGGCGAGCATTTTTTGCAACCCTAGCGAAGAATCTTTATTGATTGTGTATACCGCAATTGAAGATTTATTTAGGCTATTATTAGAAGACTCAGCCTCCCGCGTTATCTCTCGCCTGATTTGTTTCGTATCCCCAACATAAATTCCGAAAGGGTTAAGAAGGTCGGGGGTGCTTTGACTTTCGGGTGAACCATGCTGTAACTCAGCGTTAAGGAGAGGAATATGTAATGCATCTTGCTCGCCAGTCAGCCATATTTCATCATGTGTATTTGAGCTAGGAAGGTGAGCTTTTTTAAGAACTTCTTGAGATTTAATATTTGCTGCACTAAACATAAGAACCACCTTCAATATGCGATTAATATTCACGCTAAGAACGATTTCACTGTTTACTTTTAATAATACTAGTTTCAATATTGTTGGAAATAAATGTCTAGGTTGAAAACAAATGTTAAATGATAGAATTATTACTATTTGAACAATAAAAGAGGAGGGCATATATGTTAGCAGCTTAGTTTTGGAAACTAACGGCAACTGGTCGCTAAACACTAATGTGCTACTAGGGCTTGAACCTCAATAGGTCACTAAATAAGCTTGGTTACATATTCCGAAATTACTAAAAGGCATGATGATATTGAGAGTAGAAATTTAATGAGCCTAAACAGAGCTCTAAGGTTAGGATCTAAGCAGAAATAAATTGATTGCAGTTCAAACAACAGCACACCCTATATTTCATGACGGGTATCGACCCCCATTGCAGACATCAAGTGGTGCATAGACTTATTTTAAATTGGGGCCATTTTAAGCTGCTGAGGGTAGGGCTGATTTAGCCGAATTATCATGATTCAACTTGCGCCGATAATTCTAGCTTGATAGCCAAAGCGTTATAAATTAGAAGCTCAGAAAACCTATAGCTTTGGGCCGCAAAGCGATACTTTTTGTTTTCTCTAATATCGGAGCTACATTATCTTTACGTGAAGTGCAGCTAATGGAGGCTAAGGAGTTAAAGCGATACAAATTCAAGTGACGGTAAACTGCTAGCTCAATAGCGTGACTTCAACTGGTCGATGCAACACATTAAATAAAAATCAATAATGTTCGCTTTGTGTTCATAGCCAACACATCACAAGATGTTTCATATGGCCGAATTATCTTATTAAAACTCAACCACACAGCGTTTTATTTACGGACTAAAACGGCATAATAACTCTAGTGTTCAATGTCAGATATTGGCACCAATAGGCATGTATGTGCCATTACCCTGAATAAGCAGGCAGCTTGTAATAAAAGGAGGATAGATGCTCAATCTTTCTTCCGCTGCCTTCCTTATAACCTAGTTGTGAATTTTTACCTTAGTACCAAATAAATATATATTAAAGTCGTACTTTGCACTGATAATGAACTACACTTTTTACGTTATAGGTCAGATATCTATTAAATATTATGCATCGAGTAAAAAGAATGAAATATCGTGATAAGTTTGCGTTGTGGGTATTGGTTTTTTCTGCACTTTTGGTGAGTGTTGGAGCAAGTGCAGCACAGAAATTTTCACCAAGTGACGTGTTTGGCGACGTTGAATATGCAAACAGATTAGCCAGTCGTTTACTCTCCGATAAAGATATACAGACTCTTAAGCTACCTATGTCATTTGAACGTAGTGCAAAACCCATGCATGTATATGAGCTGCATATATCAGTATTGTCAGAACTGTCAATTTATGCGCTTAGTAATCAACTAAGACCGCCTCCTATCGCGACATCAACGCCGATTAATTATGAGCCAACCGATGTGTATTACTTAACTCAGCTCATTGTGAGTAAACTGGAGGAAATTCATATTGATAAACTGGGTGAACTAACGATTAGTGTTAAACAATTTTCAGGAAAATCGCCCTCGAATGTTTATCAGGAGATCTTTAACTTATTTTATCGACTCAGTGTGCTAAATGGAAAGAGCAAGATCAGTCCTAGCACAGTATTTGAACACATTACGAGAGCTCAAGAGGACCTTCAACGGACTTTGGTGACCTTATCCAAGCGGCTAGATGACTCGAAAGAAGAAAAGAAACGTCTTTTGCTTACATCTGTTTATGGAACACACCCTGATGCATCTTCGTTGTCTACGAAGCCAGAGGGGAAAACACCAGGAGATGTGCTCAAGAAGGCTTTGGATGTTAGAGCCAAGCTAAATATACTCAGAACACGCTATAACTTACCTTCAATTCAACAACCACAAATTGAAGCTTACAATGGCATTAAGCCTATTGATGTATTCTTACAAACTCAATTTATCATCGCTGAATTGAATTTGTTAAAGCAACCTCTAAAAATATCCAGTGCAACGAGTCGAGCAAGGACAGCTAAGGATAAAACACCCTCAGATGTTTATTATGTGATGCAGCATATGGAATATATGATAGAACGACTTATTTCAGTAAATATTCAATAAGGGGACCGCAATGCTGAATTCCATAAAAAGAAAAATTCTCGCTGGCAATAGTATTTTGTTAGCTATCCTTGCTGCCGCTTTGTTATTTACGCTTCAACAACTAAAAACGAGTGATGACTTATTAGCTCGCGAACAGACCGCTACTAACAATCTTACTGAACTTCGTGAAATCATTGACCTCTTTATGTTATATAGCGTCAACTCACTTGAGTTTGTCATTCTTTTGCAAGACCAAAGTAAGCAACATCGAGATGAGAGGTATCAAAAGCTATTCTCTTTGGTTAAGGAACACCAAAATATAGAAATGACAGCTCTGGTAACACTGCTTGAGTCATTTCACGAAAAAGTATTGACAGCATCCACGGCTTATATCAATGATGACAAACTAAAGGCCATTACATTCCTAAGCGAAGCTTCTCTGGCCTCAAAAATGATCAACGATAAACTGAACAAGCAATTTAACGTATTACAGGAGAATTCTAAAAAATTAAAAGGTGGCGTACTTGATGCAGCGTCTAACTTACGAGTATCTATCTACCTACTGTTGGCCACAATGTTAATTGCAGGAATAGGTATTTCATTGTTCTTAGCTGGGTATATTAGTCGAGGTATAATTTCGCTCAAAAATACTGTGGAAGAAATCGAATCAAAAAATGATTTAACGCGAACCTCCTTAGTTACTTCAACTGATGAGGTTGGAGATCTCTCTCAGGCTTTTAACCGAATGGTACTTAAACAAGCCAATATTGTCAGTGAAGTGATGACTCATGCCGAATTAATTGCTTCAGCTGCCGAAGAACTTTCAGCAGTGACCGCAGAGACTAATCAGGGTATACAAAAACAACATGACTCCATTAGTCAGGTAGCTGCGGCGATGAATCAAATGGAAGCAACAGTTCGTGAGGTTGCTGCTTCAGCTGAAAATGCATCCAATTCTGCAGATGAGGGCAATAACGAAGCAACGAAGGGGCTCACTGCCGTCAATAACACCGTTGATTCTATACAAACACTGTCAGTAGGAATTCAAAGCTCAGCTAGTGATGTGGACTTTCTCAAAGGTGAAAGCGAAAGAATAGGGTCAATACTGGATGTCATCAGCTCTATTGCCGATCAAACAAATCTTCTCGCGCTCAATGCTGCAATAGAAGCAGCAAGAGCTGGTGAGCAAGGACGAGGCTTTGCGGTGGTGGCTGATGAGGTTCGTGTATTAGCTCAAAAAACCCAACAATCAACGGGTGAAATTGAAAAATCAATTAATATTCTTCAGGATGGCGCAGCTAAAGCTACCCAATCAATGGGGGATAGCCTCAAAAAAACTGAACAAACTGTTGTTCAAGCAGGCGACGCAGGGGAGCTGCTCAACACTATTTCTAGCGCGGTTGAAAATATACATCTAATGAACACTCAAATTGCCGCCGCATCAGAGCAGCAAATCGCCACGTCAGCCGAAATAAATCGAAATATTAATGACATTCAGTCTATTTCTCAACAAACTTCTGTAGGCGCCCAACAGACACAGTCGGCGAGTAGTGAGCTGGGAAAACTGGCGGAATCGATGAAAGGTCTGGTATCTCAATTTAAAGTGTAAAAGCCTAATTTTGATTCTGACCATCTCTACGGAGGCTCCGATCAACATAAAAAGTCAAACTTATGGGTTTGGCTTTGAAACAACAGATATATTTAAAGCATCACCCTTTCTTTAGTAGGTATAATTGAAATAAGGCACATAATTCTGCCCTAGATTTTGCATCCAAAAGCGTTAATAGAGATGATAGCAATACATTCTCAACTACCGATAAATACTTATTTTTGAAACTATTTACACATATCATAAAGGGTCGCTTTTGCTCAATATCAAGCCAATTCCCTTGCACTAAAAATGTATCGCTTTGTGCTCTTTATTAGCGGTTTTATGACGTTCAAAAAGGTAGTGCTAATAACGGTGGTTTCAACTGGTCAGCGCAACACTATATTCTTAAGTAAAAGTGCTACTTTTGAATAGCTAGGGAAATGATAACAAAAGTACAAAGGCGAACTCTTTTTATAAGTAAGAACTTGTCCACAGAAAGTTGGTCGAATCACTACCTATAACGAAAAAATTAAAATAAACTTAATGACCAAGAAAAACATACAAATAACTAATCCTAAATAAAAAGGATTAAGTGCGCACCGAGCAACATTAAATATATATATCTAGATACAATGCTTTCTTTATTCTCCATAAACTATTTTACCTTCAAGTATCGTTTTAATTACTTTGCTATTTTCGATTTAGTTCGGTGTTTTGTTAAAAATATATTGATCCAGAATGACTAAATCTGCTGACTTACCCACTTCTATTGAGCCTGTTACAGACTCAAGCCCGAGCGCCTTAGCGGCATTGATAGTATAGGCATCTACAGCTGCTCTAATATTAGGTAGACCCTTGTTTTTAAGTTTTACAGCGTTAGAAATGCCGGCTAAAGGACTTAAAGGATTGACGTTCCAATCGCTACTTAGAGTCACATTAGCACCACTGTCATATATTTCTCTTAGGGGCATTAGTTTATGAGTACGTTTTTTTCCGATAAAGGGAACGGCCCAGCGGTGGTCGGCTTCACCTAAATAGTCTGAACCAACTTGAAAATCTACATCGACCTTAAGTGACTTAAAGCGGTCTATATCTGTAGTATCGACCATTTCAACATGGGTCATATTATAGAATTGTTTTGACCCTGATTTTCTTGCGCCCTCAATAGCGTTGAGTGAACCTCTTACGGCGCCGTCACCAATCGCATGAATATGTGCCCCGTATCCTATTTGGTCCAATGATTTGAGCCATGACTCCATTTGTAACGGGGGCATATAGTTAATGCCATAAGGGGATTCTTGGAAGTAGGTGAACTTATAGGGGGCTAGAGTTTGTGCAGTCGCATTGACTATAATGCCATCACTATACATTTTGACTTGGTCTGTGATCAGTAGTTGCGTTTTATCTGAACTATAGACTTCTTTTAAGAATTTTAGTTGTTCATCCTGCTTTAGATGCGGGTAAATCCAAGGGCGCAATGAAACTCTAGCGCTTAACTCTCCATCGGCCTGAACGGCTTTCCAAACATCATACCAGCCGCGCTTCCAATACAGTCGTCCATCACCGACAGTAGTAATACCGTTCTTTGCAACTTGATGAAGGCCATTTAACAAGCCATCATAACTCTGTGAAAACTTATTCTCTAAGCTGTTCCAAGCTTGATCCATCAAAATATCACCGGCGTTGTCGACTAAAATACCTAATAACTCACCTGATTTAATGTCTTTCATTATTTTACCGCCCTGAGGGGCTGGCGTATCTAATGTAATACCCGCATAACTTAATGCAACAGAGTTCACCCACATGGAGTGCGAGGTCTGCTCCATAATAATGACCGGACGATCTTTAAATACACTATCCATAATTTCGAGCGGACTAAATTCTTCTTGGTCATCCATCGTAAAATCAATCGTATGCCCCCAACCTATAACCCATTGACCAGGCTTTGAGTTTTCCAAGCAGTGTCGAAGATATGGGATTTGTTCAGAAGGGGGCGAATTTGCAGAAAGTTCACAGTTTCCGCCTGCTTTAGATGCAGCTTCAAAAATATGGTTATGATTATCGATAAATCCGGGAAGCACTTGGGCGCCTTTTAAATTCACAACAGTTGTTTGTGGGCCAATCTTGGATTTAATATCTTCATTACCACCGACATACACGTTTTTTGGCCTTTAATCGCAATGGCTTGAGCGAAAGGCTGAGCAGGGTTGGCGGTATATACGTTTGCATTGATAAATACGCTATCAGCCATATTGGTGTCTGAGCCATAGGCTAAGCCCACGTGTGACAAACATAATACTGAACCCAGAATTGTAGAAATCAGATGGTTAACTTTACTCATGAATTACGCCTAGATATTCTCAGAAGTGTCTATAAGGGTAGCCCATCATGTCAGATTAATAATTTGATTTAGACATGATAGGCTGATTGTATTTTAGCTTCTAATTCTTAAACGAAGGGGCGCGATAAACCTCTTCACCTGATAGTAAGGTTTGTAACACTTTGGTGTTTTTTATGTTTTCTATATCTACTTCAAACACATTCTGATCAAGCACGACAATGTCTGCTTCTTTGCCAACTTCAATTGAGCCTACTTTATTTTCCTGTCTCATTACGTAGGCAGAATTTATTGTGTAAGATTTAATGGCCTCTTCTAAACTGAGGTTTTGAGGCGCTCGTGTTACTGCGTTCTGTAAACCAATAAAAGGGTTCAAGGGGCTAACACTCCAGTCACTACTGAGTGTCACACGCGCACCGGCTTCATGTAGGTTTTTTAGCGGCACAAGATTTTTTGCTTTTTCAGCGCCGATAAAATCAGCCACTTCTTCCCAATGTTCAGGGTTAGTAAATTCACCCGCTACCTGACAGTCTGCTGTCACATTAAGTTCCTCAAAACGAGTGTAATCACTTGGGTTGAGTACTTCGACATGGGTAATTCGGTGTCTTCCTATGTCACTTCCAGAAGCTTCAATGGCATTTAGAGACTCATGAATACCTCGCTCGCCTATTGCATGAATATGAAAATCAAAACCTTCAGTCTCTAGGGCAGAGATATACTCTTCTAAACGTTCTTGGGAGAAGTAATTTAACCCGCGATTACCTGCAAGCCCAAGCATGTCAAATTCATAGGGTGTATGCATCGCAGCAGTGGTATTGTCGGTAATTCCATCGCTATAAAGCTTTATTTGATTAAGCCTTAAGAGGCGATTATCATCATTACTGTATAGCGACTTTAGCGTGGCAATTTGTGCGATGTCATCGTCTTCAGGATAGGCCCATAAGCCAAGAACTACGCGGGCACTGAGTTCATTATTTTCTTCTACTAATTGCCAAGTTTTGTGATGATCTCGTTTCCAATAAGCTCTTGCGTCGGCAATGGATGTGATTCCATTTTTAGCAAGTTCCGGAAGTGTGTACCCTACCAAACCATCATAATCTCGCTGTAATCTTTGGGAGGTGGGTGCCATTGCTAAATCCATAACCATATTGCCAGCGTTATCGATAAGAATGCCATTAGGCTCAGCACTGAACTCATCTTTCATAATCACGCCACCCACTGGGTCGATGGTCTGCTTATTGAAACCCGCCAACTCTAACGCTTTTGAGTTCACCCACATAGAGTGTGAGGTTTGCTCCATGATAATAACAGGCCTATCGCTTACAGCTTCATCTAGAATTTCAATCGGATTTCGTTTAGCCTCAAGCAGGCTTTCAATGTCATGACCATAACCAATGAGCCACTCTTCATTCGGGAATTTATTGGCTGCTTGTTTAATCTCATGAATAAAGTTTTCTGGATTATTATCCTCTGTGTCTAGTACGAAATGATTGTTATCTGAACCAGACTCTAAGGGATGAATATGCACATCATGAAACCCAGGCATGACCATTTTCCCTTCTAGGTCAATAACCTCAGACCCAGCGACAACAAATTCTGAAGCCTCAGTCGTACTGCCGACAAATTCAATGATGCCATCTTTAATGACGAGCGCTTCAACCCAAGGCTGTTGAGGGTTAACAGTATAAATTGCACCATTTTTATAGATGATCGTACCTTTAGGTGCCAGATGGTTTTTATTGTTAGCATCTTGGATATTAGCTAATTCTTCATCATTACACCCGCTTAGCCCCAAGGCAGTGGCCGCGATAACGCAGGCAACTACTTTTGCTAGGGTGTTATGGGTATGTACTTTTTTTGCCTCTGTCATAATCTTCATCCCGTGTATCTTATTAATATTTGCGGGATGGCTTTGAACCGCTTCCCCACATCACAGACACACGATACCAAAACAAAGGTAACAAGAAGGTAACAGGCCGAAACCCATTCAAAGTGACTAACTTAAGAAGGTGGTAGCTTAATACGCACAGAAAAAAGGTCATCTTGATGATCGATATCAATGCCCCAATTTAATTGATCGCAAAGCGTTTGAGCCAAATACAATCCGACGCCATAACCATAATCAGTGCCAGCGTTAGATTCCAATGAATAGTTTGTTGGAATTCCGATCAGAGTGTTGGTAATGCAAATCTCATTCATACTTCCAGAGATGCTTACGAGGCCATCCTCAGTGTATTGAAAAGCATTTCTAATTAAATTTCTCAATAATATATCGAGTAACTTTTTTTCTATTAGATGTTCTTTCTTTTCGTTAATTTCTATATGAACGTTTACGGCTTTTCTGACCAATAAATACTGATTACTTGAAACTATTTCTTTGACCAAAGGTAAAAGCAATGTCGACTCTTTAATGAATTGCCTTTCTTTGTCTGTCCATAACCATAGCAAGCTCTCAGTCGTTGATTGCATGTTGTTATTAGCTCTGCGTATTCGCTCAAGTTTTTTAATATCTCCAGCGCCGAGCCTCGTTTTATTTTGATCAAATACATCCAATGCGGCGTGAATAATAGCCATGGGCGTTCTTAATTCATGGCTTAATGTTCTCAAAAAGCTCTTTTCACGCTGATTTTTACGTTCAATCGTCATAACAGCATTATTAAGTTGGTTTGCTACCGCCTGTAGCTCAATGAACTTTAACTGATCATCTTTAGGGAGGGGGCGCTCATTGTTATTGCTTGTAATAGTTAAAGCCCATGTTTCAAGTGTCTTAACGGGTTTGATAATTGATACTGCAAGGCCTTTAACCAAACCAGCCATCAGAATTAAGGTTATTACAGCTAAAAGCACTAAGAGTTCAGGTATTTCAATACCAACGTCATACAGATCATCACTTGGTTTGTAGACATGAGATAAGTACGAAAGTTCGCTATTTATTGGATTAGTAAAGGGCATTAAATAGTGTAAATCACCCTGTATTTCTGCCGTTAATAACGCTCTATTTATATGGTTCTTATTAGGGAACGAAGCTAGATACTGCGTAGGTAAATTTTTTTCACTAAGATAGTAATGCGTATAGATATTCGGTTTTAAGGGGAACTTACCTGTTTGATTCAACGTTTCAGAGGCTCTATCAACCTCCAGACTGAGGAAATAATGAGTGTTGTCGTCAATACCCCATTTATATACTTCAGAAATGGTGAGTGAATAAATAATAGTTAGTAAGATACTTAATGCAATAGCACGAGTACCGATGTAGCTCTTGATATTATTGTTAGATTTTATTTTCATACCTCAAGTCTCAATACAATACCTTTCCCTCGAAGGGTATGCAGCAACTGACTTTCACCGTCAACATCAACGATTTTTCTTAATCGATATATTTGTGTCTTAAAGGTATCTTTAGAGGGCGGGTCATCACACCAGATATCTGCTGTTAACTGTTCACGGCTAATAACGTTAGGGCTTTCACGCATTAGTCGCTCAAGAAGTTTCCATTCAATAGGGCTCAGTGATAAGTTTCTTTGGTTTCGTTTAGCTTGCATCGTCATAGTATTCATTGAAAGATTTTGAATTTCTAATATGTTGGCAGGGTTAGAATGACGTTTTGATAATGCATATATTCGTGCGACCAGTTCTTTTAGGTCAAAGGGTTTGACCATGTAGTCATCTGCACCTTTTTCAAAACCAGCCAACTTGTCGTCTATTGTGTCTCTAGCGGTCAATATTAAACAGGGGGTTGCAACACCTAGCTTACGAATACTCGCACATAGATCAAGGCCATTCATGCGCGGCATCATGATATCTATAATAATGACGCTATATCTATTTTTCTTGATTAATTCCAACCCCATCAACCCATGATAGGCAATATCACATTCGATCGATTCAGATTCTAAATACTCGACAACTAATTCTGCCAAATCTAAATCGTCTTCAACTAATAGTACCAACATAGCGTGGTGCATCCATTTATAATAAGTGATAGCTAATACTTAAATTATAGATGAATAAAAGTAACAAGAAGGTCACAAGAAAAAAAGTTTCCTGTTCTTTTATATAAAGGCAGAAACTCATAAGAAAATTACTGTGGCTGGTTACGTATATAAAAGGTAGTGCTAAAATTGAACTTCACTAGCTTTAACGGATGCTAAAAATCAACTTTTGCTCAAAATTGATACATGAATATAGTAATTTCGTTAGATTTAAATATATCGCTTTCGGGATCTTACTCACATTTTCTAAGGATCTAATAAGTAGCGCTAATACCTCATAGTTATGGGTTTAGATAAGGTCAAAACAGTATCGCTTTAACTCCTTAGCTAGCGCTTTGACCTCAAACGAAATCAAGATAATTAGGCCATATTGACCACAGCCAAAAGAGGCTGCTCGTGGCAATTCCCGCCAAAGTGAGTCGAATAATTGAACAACTCAAAATAGCACTTAGTTGCATCTTAGTAATAACTAAATTTATCTCCCCCCATTCTGTTAATACAGATATATCCTATAAGTAGGTAGAGAAAAAATTGTTACATGTTTGCTGTATAACTTCCTGGTAGGAAGCTAAAAAATGGCAAATGAAGATCAATAAAATATTCAAATAGCCCTACTTTTTATAATGACTTGGCGACCACTCGTAACATTAAATTGAATATTTTTTGAATAAAACTAATAAACCTCACTTTATCGAGACTTTTTACTACGCAAATTTCTGCAAATGAACTTAACTTAGTTGAATGTATGTGTAGTCACTTGTTTTCTAAATACTCTTACATGTCTCAATAGATGCGCTATACGCAAGCATCTTGTTTAATTTAAGAAGAGACATAAGGTTTTATGCGCCAATTGTGCGAACAGTGAGGTAAAAGTTTGGAAAGGATTTCTGAGTTTTCATTTCGATGGTATGACAGCCTTCAATTTAAGATATCTGCCATTTTTTTTATTTTCTTTTTGATAATTGCCTTATCGGTCATCACGGTGCTGAATACCGTCGGCGATGAATTGATCGAAGAAGAGGCGTATCTACGGTTGAACGAAGCACATCAACATGTAATTTCGGAGCTGGAGAAGCGCTCTGTACTCTCCGCGACTTTGGCCGACGCGATGGCTAACCTAGCTAAAAGTCTTCCCAGCGATGTCGATTTACACCAGAAACTCTTTCTTCAGTTAATTGATTATAAAGGCACCGAAGAATTTATCGCCGGCGGCGGTATCTGGCCTGGGCCATTCCAGTTTCAAGAGGATATTGAGCGACGCAGTTTTTTTTGGGGACGGAACCCTGTAGGAAAGCTAGAGTATTACGATGACTATAATCGGCAAGAGAGTAACGGTTACCACCATGAAGAGTGGTACGTACCTGCTACCCACCTAGCGGCAGGCGAGGTCTATTGGTCAAAATCCTACACAGACCCTTACTCGTTACAACCGATGGTTACCGTAACAGCCCCTATGATCAGAGAGGGACGAAACATTGGAGTATCGACTATTGATCTCAAACTGGAAGGGCTGCAAGAACTACTTGAGAAAGCAACTAGCCTCTTTGGAGGTTATGCATTTGCGATTGATCGCAACGGTACATTTTTGTCCTACCCAAATAATGACTTGGTCATCTCTACAGCAAAAAATAGAGACGGAAGTGAACTCACATCCTTTATCAGCTATCAGGAGCTTGCGAAAAAATCCCCGGGATTTGTCGAATACGCGGAAGTTCTTGATGAGGGGCGAAATCAACTGTTGACGAGCCTAGGCACCGAAAGCCAACTCAGTGAAGAGTTATCAGAAAAATTGGCCAATGGTAGCTATCAGATCAATCAAGACGAAGCCTACATTATCGCCGCAACAATACTCGCAGCGACTAAAGGGACTCCTAATAACAAACTGAAACAGTATGATCTTTTTTTGGAAAGTGATCCCATTCTGAACGAACCGGTGTTCATCTCTGTTGCAACGATGCCCGACACCTACTGGAAAATTGTCACCGTGATGCCCTACAGTAAAGGGATTGAAAAAATCGTAGCGACCTATGATCGACTCACACTGTCTACACTCAGTGCCGTTTTGCTGTCGATTTTTATTATTTGGTTATTGATCAAACGAATCGTTACCGCTCCCATCAGCCTTTTGTCGAAAGAGATTCAATTGCAAGTTGACAGCGATGCTTCAGATATGAAGTTGATCGATACAACGGCAACTGGAGAGCTGGAGGCGCTGACTCGAATATTCAACCTGCGCACCAGGCAGCTGTTAGATACTCAGAAAAAAATCAAAAAAATGGCCCATTTTGATTTGTTGACGGGCTTGCCAAATCGACGATTATTAATCAACCGTCTTGAAGACAAGCTGGAGTTTACCAAACGACACAAATTTTTTGGTGCATTACTGTTTATTGATTTAGATAACTTTAAGTTAATCAACGATTCACTGGGGCACGACATGGGCGATGAACTGCTGATGCGAGTTGCAGAACGTTTCCAAAACAGCATTCGACGTGAAGATACTGTAGCGCGGCTGGGAGGCGATGAGTTTGTTGTGCTTATCGTAAAAAACAACGCTTATTCCGAGCAACTAGATCGTGAAGCCATCCTGGTTGCTCAAAAATTAGTGCAGGTCATGGAAGGTCCGTTTGAACTGAAAGGACGTCAACATAACGTCGACATCAGTATTGGAGTCACTACGTTCTCCCAACACAATTCCAGCGTTGATGAGCTGTTACGCCAAGCAGACACCGCAATGTATCGTACGAAAGCCAAAGGAAAAAATGGATACTGCTTCTTCAAACCCGAAATGCAGGAGCAAGCCGATCGACGACTCAATATCGAAGATGATCTGCGTAATGCGTTGGATCACGGGCAGCTGTTTCTAATGTACCAACCTCAGGTCGATAGCCGTGGAGTCTGTTTATCCGCAGAAGCTCTTATTCGCTGGTCTCATCCAAGTAAAGGTATGCGATCGCCGGTTGAATTTATTGCCATCGCGGAAGAGTGTGGCTTGGTTATACCTCTGGGTAATTGGGTTATCGACGAAGCCTGTCGACAGACTAAAGTTTGGAACGACGCGGGTCAACGACTGGAAAAAATTGCCGTTAATGTCAGCCCTAAGCAATTCCGTCACATCGATTTCGTTGATAGTGTTCGCCGTTCTATCGAAAAATATCAAATTAATGCTCGTCAATTGACGCTGGAAGTAACGGAAGGTGTCGTTATCGGTGATATTGAGAACACCATCGAAAAAATGCATATACTGAAGTCCATAGGAGTACGAATCTCTGTCGATGATTTCGGTACCGGTTATTCTTCTTTGATGTATCTGAAGAAGTTACCTTTGAACCAACTCAAAATAGACCAGAGTTTCGTTCGTGACATCACTGATGATTCCAGCGACGCGATGATCGTTGAAACCATTATCTCGATGTCCAAACATTTGGGATTAGATGTAATAGCCGAAGGCGTCGAAAACAAAGGTCAGCTAGATTCTTTAATAGAGAAAGGTTGTAACCAGTTCCAAGGGTACTATTTTAGCAAGCCAATGGTAGCCGAAGATTTTAGCAATTATTTGAGGCGGCAGCAGGATTCAACAGTGTCTAAAATCTCGAGTATACGTCCCCCAAAGCTGAAAAAGCTGTAATCTTCTGAAAGCATTGAGGCGTGGTTAAAAAATACTCCGACCTTCTCCGGTTTAGGTTCTCAGATAAAGAGCTCTTTACCACTTTTTCATCACACCCCCAGCAACCCAAGAAGTAATGCTTTTGCTATAGACTGTACTTCCCAATTTTTGTTAAACACTCAAAAGAGTTAAAGTGTAACTCTACATGAGGTGTTTATGGGCAAAGGCAAGCGATATACAAATGAGTTTAAGAAATAAGCCGTCAAACAAGTAGTTGAAAGAGGTCGTCACTAGCATAGTGAAACTCCAGCAGGAATTTAATCTTCTAGCCATTTTCTACCTCCGATAATCTACCATAACTTAAAATTTATAAGATTGTTGCTTTACCTGAAATCGCCCTAGTGAATTTCGTAATCTGTTTTGAGCTCTTTATTGTTTTGCCTATTTGAGACTAATGATTAAATCGGATAAAGTGGCTAGTTCTATTTCACTAATCAGAATGTCTGTCGTCAGTCCTCTAAACAAACTCTAAATTATTGCTCTTTTGGAAAATAGATAATGATTCTACAGGATATAGATAAAGTAACTTATCGTAAGTGCCTAAATAAGGTAATTGCATGTGTCATTACTGCATTGTTAATCATAGCCTTAGGGGTTTCAACCTTATTGATTCATTTTATCGGTCAGCAAGATAGCTCGAATTTTACGTTAAACCTAATCGGCGTGTGTATCGCAATCAGCATTGTTGGGGCAGCATTATATCGAATCCGTGTTTTGCCTTTTATGTCTGAGGTTTTATATGTTTGGCGCCTAAAACAGGAGCTAAATGCAATATATCGTCAGTCAGCTAAGCTAAAATCAGCGGTAGAGCTTAACAACAATAATGCTTTAATTGTCACGTACTATAATTTAAAAGGCTCAATCCAGTTATATGAGCTTGACGATAATGACCTGACATTAACCAGTCTAAGAAAAGACCTCTTGGAATTAGAAACAAAAATGCAAATATTAGGTATAGTTGTTAGTACTGCTGATTATCATCGAGGCTTATTGAAACAGCTCACAGATACCTCTTCTTAAATGAATGTTGGTCGTTATTGGCACGCTTGTGAGAAATACGGTCACTTAATATTAGAGCAGATTTGGCCTAATTGTCATGATTTCGTTTGTTTATAGCATGCTAGATTTGCAGTAAAATCGAAATTTCTCAAAGTTGAAATGTTTCGTTAAATTAACTTTACGATTATGAATAAGAATGTATTGCTCCCAAGCATAAGCGACCCTTTTTATATCTCTATAAGTTGCTAAAGTACTAGGGACTTGGCATACATTTAGCTTTTGTTTTATGTTTTTTTCTTTGAATATTCTCCTTACCTCTCCTGTTTAGTGTGAATGATCTAAAATCGTGATGCATCCCCCATTTGGGGGGTGGTATTGTAAAAAGAATGTATGCGAAAATAAATTTCAGAACAATGATTCTGAAAGAACTATCACGAGTAAAAACTATAAAAAACTCGACCAACATTATGTCAGAGCTTCGCTCTTTAATTAGTACTATTTTTAATCAATGTTAAAGATGGCTTTACTAATTATAAACCTATAAATAAAAACAAATAGAAAGGTACAGTAATGAAAACAACAAAAAACAAATCAAATAGGTTAATCAAGTGGACAATGCTTACAATTCTTGCTGCATTCAGCGCTCAAGCAAGTGCTGGGTGTTGGTGGTGGCAAGATTGCAAAGCTTATAAAACAAAATATCCTATCGTATTAGTACACGGTGTAGCGGGATTTGATTCTATTTTTGGTATCGACTATTTCTACGGTGTAAGAAGTGCATTAAAAGATCGTGGTGCTACAGTTTATGCCCCTAACGTAACCGCATGGGACGATGCATACGCAAGAGGTGAGCAACTTATTGATGCGCTTGAAGATTTAAAAGCAGCGACTGGAAAATCAAAATTTAACCTTATGGGCCACAGCTTAGGCGGGCCAACAGTTCGATATGCAGCGGGTGTCAGGCCTGACCTAGTAGCCTCAGTGACTACAATTAATGCTGTTAACTTCGGTTCTGATTTTGCTGATATAGCACGAGGACTTGTTCCTGTAGGCGGAGGTGTTGAGGCCTTGGTTGAAGGTGCATTAAACTTACTTGGCAATGTGATCGATTCTTTGTCGGGCAACCCAGGTTATGCTCAGGACGCGCTAAATGCCGTTACGTTTATGACTTCCGATGGCGCCAACCAGTTCAACGCAATATTCCCTGATGGCAAACCATCTTCACGATGTGGTGAGGGTTCATCTAAGGTGAATGGCGTTCGTTATTATTCATGGGGTGGTGATATGGCGTTCACCAATATATTCGATGTTTCGGATGCCTTCCTGACTTTTACCGGAGCAACGATTAGCGGTTCAAATGATGGTTTAGTAGAGCGATGTGACCAACATTGGGGCGATGTAATTGGTACGCGTTACAACATGAATCACATGGACGCAGTTAACCACGTTTTTGGCATCCACCATATATTTGAGACAGATCCACTTACTTTATACAAAAATCAGGCTGTTCGTTTGAAGTCTGCAGGGCTATAAACAAACACTAGCGGGCAGAAATGCCCGTTATTTTATCTATATAAAGAGTTGTAGTTGTAATGAGTCAATCAAAAAAATGGGGAATAATCTTACTAAGTGTTGTCACTATTAGTGTCATTGTAGGGGTTGAATTACTGCCAAATAATGATTTCTCTGAATCGACAAAAAGTACCCTACAAGTCGGTGAAAGAGGCACGACATACACGACCGATAACAAGCATCAATCACTACCACCCAATACTGTACCCAGTATTGATGTATTAGGTTATCAATCTAACTTAGGACCATTACCTGGTTCTTTAGAAGGTACCATCATGGCAAATGCCCTGGTTGTTGATGAAGGCGGTAACTTGAGGATTTCGAGTGATATACGGCGTGTTTTTGACTATTTCTTATCTACCATTAATGAAGAACCTTTGGAAACTGTTTTAGCGCGTATTAATGAGTACCTTGAGAATCATTTGGAAAGTCCGGCATTGAGTCAGGCTAAACAAATCCTTGTCGGCTATATAGATTTAAAGAAAGCACTTTATGATTTTGAAATTGAGCGTTCAGCGTTAATGAAACAATATTTCGAGGAGGAACCGCTTACTCAAAGCGGTGTAGGCAAGTTACTGTTATTGGAAGAACAGTTACAAGCACGCAATGAGTTAAGAGCACAACACCTATCGCTAGCGGTGTATGAAGCATTTTATGAAGACGAACAAATATTTGATCAATATACTCTTGATAGAATGAAAGTGATGGCTGATACCTCACTAAGTGAAAGTGAACAACTAGCTGCGCTAGATCAGATAGATAGCGTCGCTCCTGAACATTTGGTACTAGCTCGCCAAGAAACTCAAATAACAGACACGTTAAAAAAACGAACCACAGTGTTACGAGAGCAGGGCGCTGATGAGAGCGATATTCGGGTATTACGAACAGAAATGTTTGGCGAAGAAGCAGCTGATCGATTCGATGAACTAGATAAAAAAAGAGCAGAGTGGAAACAGCGTCTTGATCAGTACCTAGCACAACGAAGTCAAATTCTAGCAACAGAAGGCTTGAGTCTTGATGCACGCGAGTTACAGGTCGAAGAGCTAAGAACTTCTCAGTTTGACACAAGGGAGCAGATCCGAGTTAAGGTATTTGAGCGTCAGACTGATGTTTAGCTTTTTGTTTATTTTTTGTCGATAATGACAATCTTTAGGATTGTAGATTTTTTGAGTGCCCGACACCTTATGAGACCTTCCCACTAAAAGTAGTTATCTATCGGCGCTGATCGAAATCATAAAGGTGAACTTCATGTGCTTTGTTGATAACTTAAATGAGATACGCTGAATAATCCAAACTAAGTTATGTCGGTATTATTTACAGCTCAGTGCTATTGTGAATTGTGCAGAATTTCTTATCGCATGGAATTGTTGGGTATTTATTTGATAGGCATGGCTTATGCTTACATGGAGGAAGGATTAAAGTTTTAGTCTGTTTTTGTGCTATTCAAGCCGATTGAAAGCACAGTTTATTTTTTATAATTTCAGGATGATGTTATGTCTAATACAGTAAAAGGTACCGTAAAGTTTTTCAATGACTCTAAAGGTTTTGGCTTTATCGAACAGGAATCAGGCCCAGATGTATTCGCTCATTTTAGTGCGATTTCTGGTGATGGTTTCAAAACTTTGGCAGAAGGTCAAAAAGTCGAATTTACGGTAACTCAAGGCCAAAAAGGTCCTCAAGCTGAGAATATCGTTGCTGTATAAATTACGGCGCTTAAAATTAAAAGGGCATGCCTTATAAGGCTTGCCCTTTTTTTTGTTTACAGTATGTGGACTTAAAGGGTCTTGAAGATTAACGGTACAACATGGAGCTAACTATCATAAAGTTATTGAATTGAGTCTAGGAAGGGTTAACCCCTCCTTTTGCCCAGAAGTTCAGAGCTAACCTAACCATATAATGCTGCTAACTGTCATAATGGCGACTAAGAGATTAAAACTGACTCCTTTTAATACACCTTATCATTAGTAATAAACGACCCTTTCATACAGAAAGAAACGGAATATTTCTGTATGAGCGCGTTGATAAAATTAACTAAATACCCGACAATGATCGGACTATTTAAAACAGCTAAAGCATATTCTAAGGGCTCGTAACTTCTCCAACACTTTATTTTAGAATATGCGTATAGATCCTAATACCTTAAAGTCTAGCAAATGTCACAGTGTTTTCATAAATTCGATCAGTGCTCGTTTTTGCTTCAGGCTAAGGTCGATGCCAAACTGGTGCCCCTTATTAACGACGTAGTCACTGCATTGCATATACAGCGGTGAGTGAGGGTTGGTGTTGCCCATGTCCGCGACAGGGCTTCCAGCTTTGACTGGGATAATCGGTGTTCCACCAATTTTAGTTGGCAATTTGGTATCTATCGCGACGCGTGGGATTTTAGGCTCTCGGTGTGGCGTCGCGTTAATGTCATCTGACATGAGTAGGCGTGCCATCGCATCTTCAAACATCGATACACGTCCTTTGACGGTGTAGTCAATACTGCCATCTGGAAGGCGTCGCAAATTGCCAAGCATGTTGTTATGTAAGAAAGGCGCATGTGCCCAAATGCTCAGCAGGGACACATTACGGTAATAACCGGTGCCACCGCCTGGGTTTTCATCACCATCAAACCAGGACTCTGACCCTCCACGAAGTGGCACCAAAGGATTGACAATGCGCGGTACTTTACCGGTATGAGGTCGAGCTTTATAGGTTTCTGAGGAGAATTCTTCCCAAATTTGACCTTCCATATGGTTACTGTGCAAAGAACGACAGCGATTGGTTCCGACCTCATGATGTGGCGTAAGCTCGTCATTGCCAAGCCAGTCCTGCCCAAACCCTGATTCATCGGCAAACTGTAACGGTTTACCTTCTTTGAGGTAGTTTGCTTTGAATTTCTCTGTATTGGCGTAGGTGCCAAGTTCGGTCTGCCAGTCTTGCTGTCGCCCAAAAATATGTCCCAGATAGAATTTTTCGAGTGCATTCTTGTCACTGCTGATAACGTCTGGTGCTACTTTAGATGAATGGCATCCAGCGCACTCGCGACTATAAATAGTGTGGCCCTCAGAAACCATAGATTCATTAATGTATGAAGCACCGGGTGTACCATCGATGTCGGTCGCGTCCTTCAAATAAAACGGACCACCGGTAACGAGATACGAAATTAGATCATCCATCTTGGCATCTGCTTGGTTCCAAGGCTCGCAAGTTTGGTAACATGCCTTGATACGAAGCGGGTGGTGTTCCGACTCTGGCCCCGTGAGTGCCCCATGATGAGGAAAATTATCAACCGTACATTCGTCGAAGCATAAACCGATATTGAGATAGACCCGTAGAAGAGACAATTTATCACCCACGGAGTCTTCACCACCTTTTAATATATGTCTAGTGCGGGCTTTGCTCACTTCACCCGTTATCGGATGCTTGATCATTTCTTCGAACACTCGACGGTTTTGGAAGTCGGTGATATTGTTTTGAGTACCCGGGTTGAGTCTAAAATCCATATGTCCTGATGAGGTATCAACGGTACCAGGTGGAAAGGTTTCGTATAAAATACGCGCAAAATGGTCAGTCGGTAAACTGGAGAAAAACTGATTTGTATTGTTCGTATACTGATTACCAATATGACCGGTTAAGTTTTCCCATTTAGGTTTGTTCGCGTCTGCTGGGGGATTAGTTGGGTCAAATGCGGTGTGACACACAGCACAGGCTTGTGCTGTAACAAAGCGTTTTCCAAGACCAATCTCACCCTCTTCATAAGGTGAGGTTTTTGGGTCGAACCCTTCAGGTGGCTTCGTGTTGTAGTATTTACGTATACCTATTACTCCGGTCGCGTGAGGGTCCTTACAACGATCTAGCCAATAACTTGATTCATCACCAGCTTCACAGTCGGGATCGTTGATCATTCCGTATTTTAGATAACGTTGATCACGGTTGCGCGTATCCAACCAATGACTTTGGTCGGGTTCGCGTGGCGAGCCGAATATGCCATTGCCAACATGCTGGATGAAATAGTCCTGCCCCCCAAAAGTACCCTTGTGCCAAACATCGCGGCCGCGGCGCACTCGTTTACGGTATTCTGCCTGTACTGAAGGGTCTTTGACGTCGGTAAACAACGAGTTGATGATACGGCATCCTTCAACATCAAACGCCGTAGGTTGAGCTTGGTCGCAAGGTGGTGGTGTGTACTGAGGAATCGGATCACCCCGATTGGAAGCAAGCGTGTTGTAATAATTACTTTGGTAATAATCAAGGTTTGCCAAAACTTTAGGAGAGCCTTCGTATACACCAGTATTAAGTTCTCGCTCCACTAAATCCTCAATAGATACTGAGCGCAAAGTTCGAGTTAATGCTGGCGTTTTTGTTTCGAGCGCTGAATTGGATGTGTCATTTGCAATAGTAACTGTTGGAATATGAGCTAAGGCTACTGCAAGGAGTATCCTATTTAGATATGTGCGTGTATTCATTTGGGCTCTCTTGTGTTTATTATGCTTCAGGATCAAGCCTGAATGGGCTCATGAATGTGGTTAACAAAAAATTGTAGGAGGTGCCTCATAGCTGAAAAGTATTGAGCGTATTACGTTGGCACTAGCTCAGAATGATAGCGGTTATTACATCTAACCATCAATGTGCTTACCTTCATGTTGCGTCAGATATAGAAAAGGATAGAAGACCTTTCTAATAGCGTCCAGTTATGGCCTAGTAACCAAGATGAATCTACCATTGGTTTGGTCATCATGTAGCAGTAAGCCAAAGCGGTCAGTATAATGAACTTGGTGATAGACCCATTAAATTTGATATTTATGAGTGCATATATCCTGAAAGTTGACGAAAAATTAACGAACCTTCATACCTATCTGCTTGCAATGAAGCAAGTGTTAGATGCACTATAACGACCATTGTTTTATAAGCTTGTTGCTGTGTATTGTTGTCCTTCAATTACCATTCCTTGTGAAGGTGATGAATAGGTGACATCTACTACCGTTACATCAACTTTTTAAAGAATGATGTGATCGAAAAGTTATCGCGTGAAAGAAACAATTCGAGTCATAGGTTGGCAATACATAAAGATTATTCAATTAAAGCGCACATAGAGGCGCTCCAAAATTGGTGAGTATGAGTAATATAAAAATCATTCCGCCAAGCAGCAAAAACTATTAAAGGCTAATAAATAGCTTTTAAACGGTACCTGTAAATACAAATATAAAAATTTAATTTTAGCCGAAAAAATAGCCGTTCTTATTTGGGATTTATTGTCTTTTTAAGAAAGCTATTTTTGTCTATTGGATATTTGATTTATCAGATCGAAACATTATCTGAACTAGTTTGAAATAAAAGTGCCGAAAAACTTTCATTAAGTGCAAATGATCAAAATAAGAATGACTGACTATGTTGTTCATAGATTTTAGCACTAATGTTTTTTATAAGTTAATTGGAGGTTAGTTTAACCATGATTTACAAAATCATTACTGAAAATAACTATATTCGCTTCTTTATCGTTGCTTTATTGAGTGTTTTTTTGATTGCCTGTGGTGGCGGCAAAGCTAATAGTTCTAGTAGTATTTCTTTACCATCTCAGGGCTCGAACGATAATGATCTTGAACAACCTGTTGAGCAAGTTTTAACGATAACTACAGACCCTCAATCTCAAACTGTAAATGAAAATGTTTCAGTTACACTGTCTGTATCTGCGTTAGGTGAAAATCTTGCTTACCAATGGCGCAAAGATGGGCAGCCGATACTGGGAGCTTCACTATCTGTTTTAGTGATCGCTTCAGTCTCTGAATCAGACCATGGTGTTTACGATGCGGTCGTTTCAAACAGTGAAAGTTCAGAGACTTCATTATCGGCATTATTAACAGTTCTAAACAATATGACATCTTCTGTTGCGCTGACCTGGGAAGTTCCGCTTCAGCGTGAAGATGGAACTGATTTAGAGGTTTATGAAATCGATGGCTATGTCGTGGCTTATGGCACTGATGCGAATAATCTTGATTCTGCTGTAAGTGTTTCAGGGGGATGGGAAACGAGTTTTGTCGTTGAGGATTTACCAGCAAATACATACTACTTTGCGATAGCAACGGTAGATAGTAAAGGGATACAAGGGGCTTACTCAGGAGTGATTGAACAATCAGTGATGTAAGTATATTTTATATAGGGTGCTTTGTTTTAGTTATTCATTCCTAATTTTAAATCTTTTTCTTAGCAACTTTTCTAAGCTCCCTAAGCTTTAGAAACACTCTCTTAGTATCTGGGCTATTGGAAAAGTCACTAAATTACGGCTGTGAATTAGTGATGATAGTTTGGTTACTTAACCTCAGAACGGTTTTACTTCTCATTCGAAGGCTAAGGGGACGCGTTGTTTCCTTAAGACCTTGACCTGAAATATCTAAATGTATTATTAGTCTAAATTTGTGCAATATTCATGATTCCTGCCTTCTATAAAATCAGTGCTTAGCTGTACATTACTGGAAAATGACATTTTCAATATTTTGATGTAATTTTTTCAGTTTCTACTTCATGACTTCTAAGTGTGATGATCATTAGTAAAAACCAAATACTTTGGTAAATAGTCATTTTCAATATGGCATTAATTTTCTTATTTTCCCTTAAAGCATTAATTAGACGAATAGTCTTTATTGAACAAACTATTGATTGATTTGGTTTGATATAAGCAAACAATTAGAACTTGTATAGCGTATTTTAGCCCTTGTATATGCATCAACAATGTATCTAAAAAGTATTGATTAAACAGTCGTTTACGTATTTTTTTTGTGGCCTATGATTGATTGGCTTAATTTTCGCTATAGACAATATGAGGAAAGTTATTGGATGCATACTTAAATTTAACCGCTGATGTCGCGGCAAGGAAACGTCAAGACACAGCAATGGGAGAGAGCAGATGAATGTTTATCTATTTTGGAGTGTAGGTGATCTTAAACTGTTGATGATCATTCTAGGTTTATTGGCAATTTGGCTGGTACGAACACGTGTCAAACATGAGAGCAGTAGTTACTCATCCAAAAGAATTGCTGAGACCGTGATTTCATTGGGTAGTGCTACTCAACAGGTAAACAAACAGGAGCTAGATAAATGGATAAACTAAAAATGCTCAAAGGCAGTGCTAAAATACTGGCGCTGCGTTCAGATCAACAGGAAGATATTGTTTTGCAGGGGCAGCTATGTATTGGTCGTTCTTTAAGTTGTGATGTACACATCTCTGATCATCGTATCTCACGACAACATGCCATAATTTCTGCGACAGTCAAAGGTGTTCTGGTCGAGGATTTAAGTTCATCCAACGGTACTTTTATAAACGGGCTGAGAATTGTTAAACCGACTTTGATCAAACAGGGGGATTTGCTTAGCTTTCACAACTTAGAGTTTCGAACGGTAAATATATCTTATGGAAATTCAGAGGGCTTGGTCTTGCGTTCAGACCAGCAGGATGACATCGCCGTACAAGGCACCCTTTACGTTGGTCGTGATTCAGGTTGTCAGATCTACATACCCAACCAAAGAATTTCGCGTAAACATGCCAAAATTTCTGTTACATCAACAAATATACTGCTAGAGGATTTGAACTCGACTAACGGTACCTTCGTTAATGGCCAGAGGGTTGACCGACCAACGGCTATCAAGTTAGGTGATCAACTAAAATTTAACGAATTGGAATATCGAATTGAGAGTGATTTTGATCCTGGAGTGACTCATTATTGCGGCGCCAAAGTTGACCCAGATGGGACGCTCTATGGCGGTGACATAATCCAGCGTTCTGATGCCAGCTCAACACATCAGATAAGTGCAGTAGCTGAAAAAGCTCAAGATATTCCTTGTGCTAAAGTGGAAAATATTGAATTGAAGGTGCCCGTTCTCGAGGTCAATGATAAATCAGTGAATCAATTATCGGCTATTCAAAAACAACAAATTAATCATCGAAATATGGCTGGTTAGCTACTATAGTTGTTTAAATCGGGGGATCAATATCCTAGAAATATTCACGAAGAAAAACTATGTAGCTGTGTTTAATATTTTGAATTAAGGTATCAGGGAAGACGCTAGTTAGTGAAGTTCCATTTAATGGAGATAGGAGTTTTACTATGAGTGTAAGTAAAGCAGTTAGCAAAATTTTAAATGAACATCAACATTGGCTGACATCAGCAAAAAAAACGGGGAATCGAGCGGATTTTTCTGGGGCTCAATTAGACGGCATTGATTTAACAGGAATTGATCTTAGCGCTGCCGTTTTTAGAGGCGCCTCATTAAAGTCCGCCAAACTGGACGGCGCGCGTCTAGTACATGCTGATTTTAGCGATGCTAGCTTAGTTAACGCCAGCCTCTCGGGTGCCAATCTTTTGCTAACAGATTTTACCGGCGCTGACCTGAGAAAAGCAAACCTATCTAAAGCCAGTGCAGATTCCGATCAGGATTTGGGCCAGATACGAAGAGGTCCACGGTTCAAAGATGCTGATCTGCAAGAAGCTAATATGGACCAAACCTACTGCTATATTTCAGATTTTTCAGGTGCGAATTTATCCCAAGCAAAGCTCTGTAAAGCCGTTTTGGAACGTGCAAATTTATCCGACAACGATTTATCTAACCTGGATTTAAGTGGGGCAAATTTGTCCAGTGCCAACTTACAGGGTAGCAATCTGGATAAGGCCAATTTACAAAATGCCACTCTCATCAATACTAATCTGAAATCAAGTAGTCTGAGTCATGCTGACATTTCAAGTGCTAACCTTCAATCGGCTAATCTGGCCGATGCCAAAGTAGATGGAATACGTTATAACCGGAAAACCAGATTTCGCGGAAGTCGTGTTTCGTCTTGCTACGGTAGTAGCCGCTTTAGACGTTTCGCTCAGGATCAGGATTATATTGAAGAATTTAAGGAGGCCTACACCTTTTCTTATTATGTCTGGTCCGGTTTGACTGATTGTGGGCGTTCAATTAGCCGTGTCGTTCTCTGGTCGCTCGTCTTGGCGCTTGTATTTGGTGTTATTTATTTCTATATCGGCGAGCATGCTTTTGAGTTAACGAACCGTGAAAGCTTGAAGTGGAATCTGTTTACCACGACCTATTATAGTGTGGTTACCTTTACGACCCTTGGATATGGTGATATTACCCCTAGAACCCCTTTGGCAGCAGGGTTTGTCATGATTGAGGTGATTGTTGGTTATTTAATGCTTGGCATTCTGATTTCGATACTGGCAACCAAAGTAGCCCGCCGAAGTTAAAGGTCTGTACCTACTGAGTGCACTTTTCAAATCCGTATTGTATTAGTTAAAAAGTGGCATGTTCTTTATTGAAATACTTATATAAATTTATGTTAATTCAATTACTATTTTTATAAGTATTAGGCCTAATAAATGATTGGAGTTCTAATTCACACTTGGTTACAATTCTTTATGCCTTTCTAAACAGCAGTTTGAAAATTTCCAACAGTACTCTCACAGTTGGATTGTCGTTTTTCAGTCTTTCACGGCGCACTTTCGCTTAAAGGATGAACAGCATGAGATGGCACACCGTTCTGTATATTTGGCTTGCAACAATCCTCTTGTTGCTTTCGGCTAACACTGTCTTTGCTCAAAACGCGATTAACACGACCGTTGGCACCACGGGTCTAGGTCTTGAGTGGGCGAGTTCTTTACATCCCAAGCTTCGTGTTCGTGGCGTTTTAAGTTATTTAACTTTTGAACGTGATGAAACCGAAGAGGGAATCGACTATACCATCGACTTTGAAAGTAATAATCTCGGTGCTATTTTAGATTGGCACCCCTTTTCTGGTACTTTTCGTCTCAGTGCTGGCTTAGTTAGCACTAATTTTGGTTTGGATTTAGAGTCCGACTCTTCACAAACTAGCTTTGAAATTGGCGATAACACTTATATCGGGAGTTTAAAGCTGGAAGGAGAAACAGACTTTAATCCTATTGCTCCTTATGCCGGTTTTGGCTGGGCGAGTAATTTATCGCGTAGTGGCTTGTATTTTAGTGCAGAAGTCGGTGTTTTGTTTATTGGTAAACCCAAAATTAGTTATGACGCAAGTGGTCTGGTTCGTGATCAAAGTGGCGGGCCTGTCTTTGATGTCGGGGCCAACCCGCAATTTCAAGCTGATTTGGAAGCTGAGCGTCAACTTCTGGAAGATGAGTTAGAAGACTTTAGTATGTGGCCGGTTCTGAATCTTGGGATTGGTTATCGCTTTTAAGGCCAAATAAGTTGGGCCGTAAATATAAGGATATCTATTGATATGAATACGTTCATGAAACCGATATATATATATTTTCCTTATGTTAAAAAAGTGCTGACATTGGCTATGTTGGTGTTCATTTTTTTACCTAATATTAGTTATTCAGTTAATTATACGATTAGCTGTGAAGATATTAATGCTACCGATAGTTGCAGTATTACAGGAGAAGGCAGCTTTAACGAAAGCTTAGCCGGCATCGTGCAGGAATTAGTCGAGGTATTGGATAGTGGCGTCGACCCGAATGACGTTTGTGTCGCAGGCGCAGTCACAAATGAATATACCTGTAATATCAATGACAGTGAACCGCCATTACAACTAGATTGTCTTGAAGATACAGACACCATGACTTGCAACATTAATGGTGTACCGGAAGCTTTTTTTGCCATGAACTGTTCAGCTGAGGGGGAGGGTGGCCAATGTACTGTAGCCTCTGACGACCAAGCCGTTGTTCAAGCTGTTGAAGACTTGGGCGTACCGCAAGCCTTTACCAGTTACGCTGTGAATTTATTGTTAGGTTGTGCAGCTTTAGGTGGAACAGACGCCTTTAGAAATGATTGTGACACTTTATTAGGTGCAATTGCAGCAGGTGATAATGACAGTGTGAATGCTACGTTGGCACAAGTGATACCAACTAATAGTGATAATGCATTGGATGGTACATTTCTTACAGTGGGCGTTCAGTTGAGTCATATTCGAAATCGATTGACACGATTACGTCAGGGAACAGCGAGAAATGCTGATGTTAGCTCATTACAATTCTATGATGGTCATCAGTGGCTTAAAGTTGGCCAACTAATTGCCGCAAACGACATTTCTTCGCCCGCTCAAACGATGAATGATGCTTCACCAATAGGCATTAAACAAAACTTCAGTCGTACCGGTTTTTTTATTGATGGCTCATTAGTGATCTCCGAACAAGATGCAACAAACGAAGAAAATTCTGCGGATGTTGATTCTCAAATACTCACATTCGGAATTGATTATCGCTTTCGCGATAATTTTATCGGTGGTTTAGCTTTTAGTCTTTCTACCAGTGAAGCGGACTATGGTAACAGTCGGGGTGACTTGGAGGACCTAGGTTTTTTACTCCTAGCTTACGGCAGTTATTACCGAGGAAATTGGTATGTTGATGGCAGCATTGGTTTGGGTGGTAATGACTACGATCAAACTCGTCGCTTAATTTGTGATTCATCTTGTGTACAAGAATTTAATCAAACGGCCGAATCAGACTTTAGTGGCAGTCATACCACACTCATGCTCAGTAGTGGTTATAACTGGACGCATCATGCCTGGACAGTTTCCCCGTATGTGCAAATCGCTAGCGTCAGTGTTGATATCGACAGTTACCGAGAAACTATGTCGGACACAGCTGGGCCAGGTGCTGGATATGCTCTTGACATTAATGATCAAGATAAAGATTCATTAACGGTTAGTATTGGTAGCCAACTTAGTTATGCAATGAGCCAGGATTGGGGAGTCTTTATGCCACATATTGACTTACAGTTTTATAACGAGTTAGACGACGATGATGTTTTTGTTCAAGGTCGCTTTGTTGGGAATGTTGGGGTTGATGATGATTTCCAATTAGTTAGTAATCCCGTGGATACCAGTTATTTTATAATTGGAGTGGGAGGCTTATTTCAATTCAAGAATGGCGACACCACCTTTTTGGATGTAAAAAGCATGCAAGGTAATGATGACCTGGATCAACTACAAGTCACAGCGGGGTGGCGCTGGGAATTGTAGCGTGTAATTAAGGGCAGGGCTTTGAATAAGAGGCTTTAGACAGAGAAATTCGTTAAAGTGGTGCTATCCTGATCAGTTTGATGGTCATCCAATGCCCTCGCAATGATGAATGACACATTATCTTTAGCCGTACGACCTAAGCTCAGGTTAAGTAACCAGTTAGATCCTCGATAAATGTCGTTCACTTGCATGGCTTGCAGGAGTTCGCTTTCTTTTGTCTCGTCGTAAAGACCATCACTACACAATAAAAAAGTGTCCTGAGCCAGAATATCAAAATTGATTTGTTCTAGAGACAATGAGGTTTCAACCCCAACTGAGCGCGTGATTATATTGGATGAGGGGTGTTGGTATGCATCTTTGGCCTGTAATTGTCCTGTTTTGATTAGCTCAGCAACGTAACTATGATCCTGAGTGAGCTGTTCTAGATGATTATTCCTGAGTCGGTATAGTCTTGAGTCACCCGCCCATAAACAGCTTGCATGAGTACAATTACTTAACATAGTTACAATAGTGGTTCCGACAGTTTGCCCATTCAAATGATCTTTTGAGTACGCTAGAATACTCTCATTACTAGCCATAATAGCTTCTTTGACTAACGAAACATTATTGGTCAGATCTATCTTACGATTTACGCGAGACAAGTTTGTTATTAGCATATTGCTGGCAATATCACCGGCTTGATGACCACCCATACCATCTGCTATAGCTAGTAAAAGTGGTTGAGTAAGTGCCAATACGGCATCCTCATTAATTTTGCGGACATTACCGCAGTGGGATTGACTGACTACATGCCAGGCATTTACCGCCACCCTACACCTCCTGCTTGATATTTTTTTAGCGATTAGTACATTCTGTTGCCGAACAGCCTGTCATATGGCTATAGCTCTATTCTCATACCAAACATAAAGGTTTTACTTTCTACATTTTCCAGATTTAGAATTTTATCAACATTCATAAAAAACTGATTTCCACCCTTAAGTAGCAAACTAGTTCCTATTGATACAATGGAAAAATTCTTATCGGCCGTTTCGGTTTTGAAAGAGAAGCTGGTGATTGTGGGATCAAAAATATAGCGTGCTGTGATATCACGTGCTTCATCGTCAAATTCATGGTGTTGCTCCCAAGCCATATAAGGAATGAGAACGCCATAATCCTGACTGGAATGATAGGCTAGCTGACCACCTAGAATAAATTGCAAGGATTCAATTTCCTGGCTAGCAACATGCATAGCAAGCTCTGACCCTGATTCATTATAGCTGTCAAGATCGGCATCTACCCCAGCAAGGCGACCAAACCAATGGTAGTTGAATTTTTTGTGGCTGCCATTATAGCCAGTAGCTATACTATAGGAGAGCTGTTCACCCTCTGTATCCAGCTTAATCGTTTCATCGACTGTAGCATAGTCAAAATGACGCGTGCCCTCATAGTCATATGCGCCATAGGTCAGTATTCCTTCAAGATAAAATTGATCGGTATACCATGTGCTGTAGAGCGATAGATTATAACCGTCGGTATCATAATTGCCGCCATCATTGTTGATATCGACATCCGAATTACTCATTCCCAAGGCCACGCCTGCCACCAGCGTAGCACTCAATCTATGATCTAGGCCCAGAGTGAGCCCGTAAGCATCATAATCAAAACCATTTTGTTCTTTGCTGGCATCACGCTTTCCGTCACCGTAAAGACCATTAAGGTACATGCCGGTTCGGCTAAAGGAATCACTGCCTGCAGCCCCACCGCTTTGGCCATCTAAATTCCAGGAAATACCAGAGATAGTGGCAATGCTGCTCCCTGAACGCAATGCCTGCATTCGGTTACCGAGATTATTGAGTTGATCCTGTGAGGATTCAGTCGCGCCAGCACCCATGATTTCTGTTTCTTCCGGTGCAATGTCTTGTATTGCGTCACGCAATTCTGCCTCGTTTAGTCCTAGGTCAAAACCGGTTGGGCCGTCTTCTTGTTGGGCATTAGAGGTCTGCATTAACTCGCGGCAGCGGAAAAACAAGGTCTGTTCGGTTGCATCTAATTCGCCAGCAGCATTTAACATGCCCATTGCCGGACAGACTATTTCCACAGCGGCAGCCGTTGCTGTTTGAACGCCGTTGAGTCCAGGCACATTATTAAGACGAGCGAAACTGGTTTGCGATACTAATGCCAGGGTAACGGCTAGTATGGAAGAAAGAACTAGAGTGGTTGATAAATAAAACGCGGGTTTGTTCAAGGTGTACTTGATACGTAAAGGCTGTGGTGTGTTTGTCATTTCTATACTCCTTTTCGTGTTTGAATTGGAATAACGCTTACAACAATGCATACATATTAGAACGCGTTTGTACTTTTTCCAAGTATTTATTTTTTAAGTTTGATTTTCTTAAATATTGTCCGCGTGAAATAGTATGGATTTAATAAAATTAGGATACGCAGCGTACTAGACACAATATTTTTTGCAGTAATCTGTCTCTATGCTTCCCATGTATACAAGTTTGTTTTATTGTTTAGGGCATACGGAATTTCCTGGTTGTGCTCAGGAGGCACCATGCTAAGATTACAACTACGTGAACAGCCAAATAACTTCGTCAAACTGGCTTATTCATCGGTCACACTAGGTCGTGATGAGAGTAATGATTTGGTCATTAATGCTGAATCCATTTCAGATTTTCATGCTGAAATTATTTCGGATGCACATCGTTACTTTCTGGTAGATCTGTTGAGTGCGAAGGGTATTTTTGTTAATGAACAACGGGTATCTGGTCGTTGTGAATTGGCTATTTGGGATGTTGTGCGCATTGGTAGTGTAGAGCTTCAAGTCATTGATCCGAATAAATATCGTCCTGGTGATTGGGCGCTTCGTACTATCTCTTCACAAGTCGCCAGTCAATTTCATACCTTAAAAGCCATAACTCTCGTGGGGCGAGGCCCCGAATGTGACTTAGAAATAGACAGTAATTTATTGTCTCGTCATCATGCAAGGCTGTTTCTTGAAGGTCATCAATTAAAAGTCGAAGATCTCGGTTCCTCCAATGGAACATTTATTAATGGCGAGCGAATAGAAAAAGCAACCGCAAAACCTGGGGATGAGATAAGGTTTGATAAAAAAGCTTTTATTGTTGTGGGGCCAAGTGGTCCAAAAACGGAAGAATGTGTCGTTGATGCCAGTCATACGATATTACGTTCAGCTCTCGACGATTCAGTAGCCTTGGTTGAAGACGAAACTATTTGTGTTGGGCCTGTCAGGGTCGCGCCTGTAGGTGCTGAGCTTGTCAGTGATGCACCTGTCAGTGATGCACCTGTCAGTGATGCACCTATCAGTGATGCACCTATCAGTGATGCACCTATCAGTGATGCACCTATCAGTGATGCACCTGTCAGTGATGAACAAGGAGGTGATAAGGCAATACTTAGTCATAATGAAGAAACACCAGCATTGGCTGTAACGGGTTCTTCGAGGAATGAAAGTTCATGTGTCGACAGTGAACAAACCCGCTTTACATCCTCAATGGAAGATAACGAAGCGACTCGATATTTGGGTGCAGAGGCTGCTGTTGTAGCTGAACTACCGGTTGATACAGCACCATGCCTGCTTGCTTCGCTTATCGAGGAATCTAACCTATTACCGCACAGCAGCATCAGTTTAGCTGACAATTTGTATTTACTGGGTAGGGGAAAAGAAAATAATATTGTGCTCAATGATAATAGTGTGTCGAAACAACATGCCAAGCTGAGTTATCTGAACGGCTATTGGGAAATTCATGATTTGGCATCACGCAATGGCATCTCCATCAATGGTGCGGTAGTCGATCAGGCTCGACTTCAGGGTGGCGACCGAATTATTTTGGGTAAAGCAATGTTTGTTTTTGAATGTGAAAATGCGGGACTAGCAGACAATTCAATTACTCAAGCTTATAACGCACCTCGCGTTGATTTAGAAAAAACGTCCTACATGAACACAGGCCTGAGATCAGAAAAAAAAATAAAATTAACCAAACAAAGATCAACGTTTCCTGCCTGGATTTATGGCGCGGGAGTGTTGGCGATGGCAATAGTGGCTGCTACATTTTTATATTTATGGCGAACGGGGGTCGTCATTTCTTAAAAAATACTTGTATTTATAGCTAGTAGGATAATAATAGATAATAGGATAATAATAATGATATGGCTTATCAGCCTTTAATAGATAGCTTGGAATCGACTATTTGTCAGTGGGTTCAATAGAGTTTGGGAGAAAATATTATGTCTACGATATTGATTCAGGACTTGGCCGACAGTGTCGAACTCGACCAGGTCGCCATGAGTGTAATTTACGGCGGAGCATGTTCGGCTCGCAGTGCGGCTCAAGGTAAACAGCAACAGCTTAAAAAAAGAACACTCAGTTTGTTAGATCGTGCCCGTGAGAATCAGAGGCACGTACGTTTTTAGCCACAGTTTAACGTAATCATTCAGGTAAATTAATAAACTAGCGGTCATCGAACAGCAGGCTGTGTCGAATGTCAGCCTTATATACTATTTGTTGGCCTACTCCAATCTGAATCCAGACCACCCCACTAATACCCGGAGGTTTAGATGTGGTTGTTCAAGGGTAAGATCGGCAACAGCTTTCCAGTCATCACTTGGCAGGTATTTACGCTATTAAATTGGGCCGTAATTCTGTCGGCCATAAAATTGATTTCCTTCTCCTTCATACTCGTCGCGTGCTCGGGTTTATCCGGGCCAGAGTATGAACGGCCCAGTGTTATTGAAAAAGAGGCCTGGACGGAGCAGCAACCTTTGTCTGTTAATGGTGCAGAAACCATTCGCCTTGATTGGTGGCGTAACTTCAATGATCCCTATCTCGATAGTCTCATGTCAGATGCGCTGTCTAATAATTCAGACTTACGGATATTATCCGCCCGAGTCGGAGTGTCTGAAGCCGCTATTGGTCAAGCAAATGCGGCCCGATTACCGACTATTGACGCCGCTTTGGGGGCAAATTTTCTAAAAGCAGAAAGTGGTGATCTGAATCGATCGTACAGTCAGGCCTTTGCCATAGGTTGGGAAGCTGATATTTGGGGTAAGCTAAAAAAAGGCGTATCAGCACAGAATGCAGAGTTCAACGCATCGGAAGCTGATTGGCGGGCAGGCTATCTCACACTGGCTGCGAACGTTTCCAGTACTTATTTCATAATAAGGCAATTTGATGAACAAATTGCCCAACAACAAAAATCGTTAGATAAGAGCGATGCGATTTTATCGATTTTTAAGGCTTCTTTTCAGGAAGGGCTCACGCCAAAAACACAAGTACTACAGCAGCAGGCAGAAGTGAATCGTTTAGGTATAGATCTGCTTGAGTTACAACGTTTGCGACAACTATCCGAGAATGCCTTGGCAACTTTATTAGGTGTACCAGCGGGGGATTTAACGGTGCCCGCGCAACAGCTTAGTGATACTGTTAAATTAATTAAGGTTCCAGGTGGATTGCCCGCAGACCTGTTATCTCGTCGTCCTGATATTGTTGCAGCAGAGTACCGTGTTTTGCAAGCACATGAATTGGAAGGGCAAGCTCGACTAGCAAAGTTACCGGGTTTCAGCTTGACGGCCAGTACTGGGAATACCAGTCTAGATCTGTTGGATCTGTTAAAAAGTTGGACTTTTGGTTTAACCCCGACGGTAAATATTCCTATTTTTGACCCCGGTGTGAATGCTAGGTTACGGGTCTCTGAAGCGCAATCTAAGTTAGTGGTTGAGGAATATCGCGCCACTGTTATGCGTGGCCTTGAAGAAGTCGAACGAGCCTTGATCAACCTTACTAATCGCAATTTACAGCGCTCAAAGCTGCTTGATAGACAGGCGCAATTGCGTTTAGTAACCCTTCAAATTGAGGCCCAACTAGAAGAAGGGTTAATTACACAGTTGCAGGTTTTTGAGTCAGAGCGCTCGTTGCTATCGACGGAACTAGCGCTGTTAGAAAATTATCAAAATCTTTTAAGTGATACCGTGTCATTGTATAAAGCGTTAGGGGGAGGTTGGCCTCCTGTGAATGTTGGGGAAGAAGAGGCCCAGTAAAGAGTAGTCTTGAGCCTTCTCATACAGGAGATCGGATGCAAGTTAAGCTTAAACCATTATCACACCCTGATTTGGGTGAAATCACGATAGAAGATCCAATTTTCCCAGTTGGACGTGATGAGGTGCCTTTCTCAACGTATACTCAAGAGTTGGTAGCCAACCTGTCTCGACGCCATGCGCGTATATTTGAGGAGGCCGGTAATATTTATGTCGCTGATGTTGGCAGTAGGAACGGAACTGAATTAAATAAAAAAAGTGTAACGCAGAAACCGATGCGAGTACATCAAGGCGATTTGCTTTCATTCGCAGGCCGGTTTGAGTATGAAGTGGCATTTCAAATGCCTGAAGAAGAGCAAAAACAGCAGAATAAAACTACCCACTGCCTTATTTTGACACCAAAAGGTAATCTCCCCAGTGTAGAACCGATGACTATTACCGGTTTCCCATTTCTAATAGGAAAATCGAACACTTTCTTTGCCAAATCGGTAAATCAGGAGCTAGAGCTTAATGAGTATCTATCTCGTCGTCATGCACACTTTTTCGTTAATAAAGATACGCTATATATCGAAGACTTAGGAAGTACCAATGGGACTTTCGTTAATGGTAATCGATTGAACGAACACGCCTTGGCTATAAATTCAGGTGATGAAATTTTATTTGGTCAGGCCGAATTTACTTATGTCGCTAGTTGGCAGCTTTGTACCGATGACACTGGTTTAATAGAGCAACCATTGTTAGGTCAAGTGGAGTCAAAGCAAAAACCCTTATCAGAAGATGAGCATCCAGACAGCACTATTTTTGTTTCTTCCGCTAACTCTTTTCTTGATATTTTTTGTGTTGATGAGGATGAAGCTGTTTCAGAAACAAATGAAACTCCTCTAGGGGTTGAACTTACCAGAGAAGAGGTTGAAAAATCTAAACCAACAAAGAAAGGGCCCGTAGCCCGATTTTTTATCTTTATTACTGAACTAAGAGGTGAGTTGAGAGAACAAAACGATAAGCATCCATATAAAGCATGGTTCGTATTGGGAGGAGGAATTGTTGTAGCAGGCATCGTGGCAGGCTTACATTTTGAACAAGCCCCTAAGCAGGAAATACAAACATATTTGACTAAACAAGACTATTTAGTCAGTGCTAAATTGGCGAATGACTATTTAGTCAATCACCCAGGTGATGAGGATGTTAGCCAATGGCTTACAGCGTCAGTGATCAAACAACTAATGCCATTGTGGTTAGATAACCTAGCTAGTGCCAAGTATTTAGATGCTTTTGAACAGATCAAAGCAGTTCAATCGTTAGTAAGTATGAATAGTGAATCTTTAGAAAGCGCCTTGCTTGAACTACTCCAATGGGTAACCCGCTTACATATGTTTATTTCAGAACGTGGTGGTGTTGATGCACCGATTCACTTATATCAGCATGAGGAAAGTCTTGAGACATTATTAAACTGGTGGAAAGGTTCAGAGCAAATTAATCGCACTAATATGGAATTACTGAGTCAATATTCGCCGGAATTCAGCGACATTAATCGACTTACGTTTAGCTATTTACGTATCTTGCAAAGTGAAAGCTCAGTGTATCTTGCTGCAATCGAGAAACTCAAGCAAACGATGGTTGAAAAATTATTAGTCGGGCAAGCAATAGATCTGCGTTCTATTTTTCAGGACTTTAGGCAGCAATACCCCAGAGTTGCCGGGGTTGATTTATTGCAAAATGACTTGGAGGAATATTTGAAACTTGAGCAACAACTGGCCGAGCATACTTTCGTGAATGGAAGCTCTGCAGAGATGGAAAGTATTGTTGGTCAATTTGACACAGCTATTTTTAAGTCACCACCATTTGAAGAGCAAGTCGAGTTGTTGTATAGCAGTAACTTATCACGAATGGCGCCTGAATCTTTACAAAAGGTAAGCCACGCTTGGCGTACAGGTGATCTAATGCAGGCGATTTCATTACTGGAGCAATTAAATAGTGAAAGCGAAGAGGGTTTGTTTATATCTCAACTCAATAATAAAAGGAAATTACTAAGTGAATTCCAGACTTTAAAAGCTGCAGAGGGCACTGAGGCTTACCCTCGCTTGTTAAATAAATTATATCCACGTCTAAATACAGAGGAAGATGTTTTTTTAGTTCAGGCTCTTGAAGCAGACCATCGTCAGTTAAGTCAGTATTCGCTTGAAAAAGCTGAAAAATCATGGGTTTTAGCGAAACAATACTGGAATGATTATATACAAAATGGCGGGATTCTTGGCATGCAACGACTGGAAGATAGAATTTCACAACAGTTTAGGTCTAAAGCAGACTTGTTAAGTAAAGCGAATGAGAGTGTGCACCATGCGCAAAATTTATTTATCGGTTTACAGCTAGAACCTGATATAGAACGCAACGCACTCTTTCAAAAAATTGTGGCTGAAACTTCATTGCAACGACGTTCATTGCGACAACTGAGCATGGTGTTGAGCTCACCGCTCTTGGACTCCAAGCTTGAATTATTAGTTGAACATTCTGCTGAAAAAAAGGGAGCGCCAAAATGAGTAAACATGAAGATAAAATGGCGAGTTTGGCTCAATCTATGGAGGATCATAGTGAACAAGGGATCGCTATTCTGGCATCCGAACCGCCCAAATTAATTGGCCACATGATCCTACTACTGGTTGGCTTAATGATTGCTACGTTAGTTTGGTCATTTTTCGGCCGTGCTGATGTCATTGTGAGTGCCACTGGTACATTAAGTCCTGGTGCAGAAATTAGACGGTTTTACGCACCAATTGAAGGTGAATTAGTCGATATTTTAGTGGCAGAAGGCCAACCTGTGACAGCAGGTGATTTAATTGCTCGCTTGAATGCTCGCGGGGCAATACAAGCCGCAGCAAATTCTTTAGAGGCAGATTTTAATTTAGTGAATGCACAGCGGGAATTTGAACGTTTTCCAACGCGTAAGCAATTAATGGAACGTCAGGTTGAAGCCCTAAACGATAAAATTAAAGTTGCCGCTAAGCAACACGAAAAACGTATTGCAGATGGGATGGTTAAACTGGCGGCGTCACAAAAATCGAAACTACAGCAAGCACGAGGGGCTTTACTGACCAATAAGCGTAGTTTGGATGTTACGCAACAAGCTTTAAAGAAATTTAAACGCTTGTTTAATAGCCCAGGAGGTGGCGGCGTTTCAAAAACGGAGGTAGAAAGCAAACGTAGTGAATGGGTTAACGCTCGTGAAAATTATAAAATAGCCGAAGCGAAATTGGGCGAGTTAGAATTTCAATTGAGTAGTGAATATGATTCAGCAAAAGCGGTTCTTGAGAGCAGCAGACAGGATTTGACAGGCTTAGAAATAGAGCGAGATAGTCAACGTGACCAGATTCAATATGAAGCCAATAAAATTGAGGTAGCATTACGCAGTGCGGAACTTGAAGCCGAAGCCGCTTCTCGCATTAAATTTGAAAATATAGATGAAGATAATTATCTACGTATTCTGGCGCCAGTCACTGGCGTACTCACCGATGTAAGTTTTACCCAACCTGGCGATAAGATTCAGGCAAATACCCCTTTAGGTGGCATTGCAGCAGCAGACTCTCAGCCGGTGTTGAAAGTCGAAATTCCAGAATGGGACCGCGCATTTTTAAAAACAGGTCAGACGGTAAAAATGAAGTTTAATGCGTTTGCTTATCAACGTTATGGATTCATTGAAGGTAAATTGGAATATATTTCTCCCACGACACAAGTGTCTGAAAAGAGCGCAGCGCCCGTATATAAAGGGCGGGTAACGCTTCATAAACATTATTATGAAGTAGACAATAAACGTTATGCCTTACGTTTTGGCATGGAGGCGACAGCAGAGATTGTCGTGCGCAAGCGACGGATGATAGATCTTGCACTGGACCCTTTTCGAAATCTTGAAGGCTAAGTTATACAAACTTCGGAAACAAGCTTCGACTTAATTAACTGATCAAACGTTTATGTTAAAGAAGAATTAGTACAACGCTAACAGTCTAGAACGAATCCAAAATATAAATAAGAGGAGGTATGCAAATGACTGGCATAGTAAAAATAGATGAAGAAGTTATCACAACCGAGACCTTTATTACCTTACTCAAGCTCAATGGCCGATTTGAAACCCTTATGGAGGAAGTTCTCAAGGATAAACTGACGGTACATGCTGCAAAAAGTATGGGAATCCAGGTAGGAGAGGATGAAATACAGGATCGGGCAAATATTTTTAGACGTGCACACGGATTACAGCGTGCAAGTGAAACCAATGAATATTTTGCCTCTATGGGTATTACTCTTGATGATTTTGAAGTCTTCATTGTTGATGCACTGTACCAAGAAAAAATGAATGAAAAAATTATTGAAGGCAGTGCAGTTGCTGACTATTTTCAAGCCAATCTACCCAAGTTTGATAGCATGGTAGTGAGTCATATTGTCATGGATTCTGAAGGCGCTGCGCGTGAAATATTATCCGTATTAAGAGACGGTGATGAAACTTTCGCGGATATGGCAAGAGAGCACTCTGAAGCGGACACTAATTCATCTGGAGGATATATTGGCAAGGTCATGCGCGGCGCAATGTCTCCCGAAATTGAGGCTAAGGTATTTAATGCTGATGAAGGTGACTTGTTAGGCCCATTTCCAACGGGAGATGGCGCTTACTATGAAATATTTAGAATCGATAGTAAGCATAACGCTAAGCTGGATCAAGAAACTGAAAGTGAAATCGGTCGTAAATTACGTGATGAATGGCTAGCCCGAAAAGCACGTGAACATCGCATAGAGATGCTTTAGTGGTGACTTAAAAAGCTATAACTGGGTTGAACCTAAAAAGGAACGCGTTGTGGACAAAACGACTGAAGAGCACGATGCAGATATTGAGTTTCTTGCAGCGGTAGAAATTTTGTCTGCTTTTGAACCACAAGAAATTGCGAGCTTACTGGCTTCAGCTGAAACCAAATCGTATAAATTTGGTGAAACGATTTGTCAGACCGGTGACCCTGATATGGGGTTATATGTTATTAAATCCGGTGCAGTTAGAGTCTTTAGTGACGAATATGGCAAAGAAGTTAGCATGGGGGTACGTAAAAGCGGAGAAACTTTTGCCGAACTTTCTGTTATGCGTAGTTTTCATTTTGAATACTCCGTGCGATCTTCTGGAAAGACTGAGTTGATATGTATCCCGAGATCGGCTTTTACTCCCTTATTGGAAAAGAATGAAAAAGCGCGCAGCTTTGTCGCGAGTTATGTAGCGATAAGTTCGGCTGGAGGGCTGGTGACACGGTTGTTCAACCTAAAGGGAAAGGTTGAAAAAAAAGAAATTGAAGATTTTGTGCGCAGCGTCGGAGCCAAGCGCATAAGTGCCGGACAAACTATCCTTACTCAAGACTCCGGTGACGATCGTCGGCTGTATGTTGTGCGTAAAGGGGAAGTGAAAGTTGTACGTCATGATGAAGGAGTCGACTATCCGCTTGCAAACTTAAAAAAAGGAGAAGTATTCGGTGAGCGCGCTTGTTTGTTGCGGCAAGAGCAGCAAGCCTCAGTTATTGCAACGACAGATGTTTCATTGCTAGTTATTCCTGAACCCACGTTGCACTTTATTTTAGCCAATAATCCAAAATTTAAAGACGTGCTGGAACAAAGGATTTTATTTATTGACCGCGAATTACAGCGGCAGAAAAAACTAGCAGAACGTCGGCGTCGACCAGTACTGTTGGATTTTAAATCAAAGGCTGCTAGGGGAGAACGTATAGCTAAACGTTTTCCGTTAGTCCAACAAGCGGAAGAAATGGATTGTGGTGCCGCTTGTCTAGCGATGATCAGTCGATTTTATGATATACCGATGACGCTAGGAAAATTGCGTGAAATGGCGAATGTAACGACTCAAGGCGCCACAATGGATAGCTTGGCGCGTGTCGGTGAGTCATTAGGGTTTTCAACAAGGGGTGTGCAGTGTACTTACGAATCTTTATTAGGTTTTGAGTTGCCATTTATCGCGCATTGGGAAGGTTACCACTACATTATTGTTTATGGTTTATCTAAAACTCATGTGTGGATAGCAGACCCAGGGCCCGGGTTTAAAAAAATTACGGTTGAGGAGTTTGAACGAGGTTGGGGCGGGACCTGTCTATTATTCAATCCTGGGTCAAATATGGTGCAAATTGCAGCAACTCGTTCTCCTTGGGTTCGTTTTGTTGGTTATCTTAAACCTTACAAACAAATTTTATATCAACTATTTTTAGCTACTTTTGTCATACAGCTTTTAGGCATAGCACCACCGATTATCATGCAAAATATACTTGATCGGGTGGTCGTGCATCAAAATGTATCTTTACTAAATTTGATGATCGTCGGACTCATTATTACCAACGTGTTTACTCAGCTGACGTCTTTGCTTAGAGGTTTTTTATCTATGTACATGGTGCGTAATATGGATTTCACCATGATGTCTCATTTTTTTAAGCATGCGATGTCTTTGCCGATTTCATTTTTTACTAGCCGTAAGACGGGCGATATTTTTGCACGTTTTCAGGAAAATCAAACAATACGTTCATTCCTGACTGAGTCGACTATCACCACGGTATTGAATTTATTGATGGTATTTATCTATTTCACAATTTTGTTTATGTATAACACCACTTTAACGCTGCTGCTAATCGCGTTTGTAATTCCGATTATGGTATTAACCGTCGCCGTGACCCCAAAAATAAAAACCTATGCGCGTGAAACCTTTGCTGCATCAACAGAAGCTGAAGCTGTATTGATGGAAACGATTGGTGGAGTAGAGACGATAAAAGGTATGGGGATAGAAAGAAGCATGCGGCTCAAGTGGGAGCGTAAATATGCCGAGTCATTAAGTGTGCAATTTAAAGCACAAAAGTTTGGTATTTATGTGGGTTTAGTGAGTCAGATCCTTAATGCGTCAACGACGATCGTTATTTTATGGGTAGGCGCTAATATGGTATTGGCTCAGGAGCTTTCGATTGGCCAATTAATCGCCTTTAATGCGCTCATGGGTAGTGTACTTTCTCCGTTAATGGGCTTGGTTGGTTTGTGGAATAAAGTACATGCTGCAGGCGTTGCGATGGAGCGTTTGGGAGACATCCTTGATATGGATCCAGAACAGAAACCTGAAGATATGGAATCACGTGTCATGCTACCCGACTTACAGGGTGATATTAGCTTCGAGGATGTGTATTTTCGATACAGCGAGGGTGGAACACCTTATGTGCTAGAGAATATAAGTTTTAATATAAAACCTGGAGAGCTCGTCGCTATTGTTGGTCAGAGTGGCTCGGGAAAAACAACTTTGGCGAAGATGCTAGTAGGTTTCTACCTACCGACCGAAGGGCGAATTATGGTGGATGGTTACGACCTTGGTTTGATCGATAAAGAATATTACCGGGCCCAAATCGGGTATGTGATGCAGTCAAATCTCCTGTTCTCAGGCACCGTGGCCGAGAATATTGCCGCAGGTGAAACTAACCCTGATCGGCGGCAAATTATCGAAGTTGCCAAAATGGCAGATGCCCATGAGTTCATCAATGCAATGCCTTTGGGTTATGAACAGGTCGTTGGGGAGCGCGGTATGGGGTTATCTGGAGGACAGATTCAGCGAGTTTGTATTGCCCGTTCCTTATATCACAACCCTCGTTTACTGATCTTTGATGAAGCGACTTCGGCACTAGATACTCAATCTGAAGGGAATATTCTTGAAAATATGCAAACGATTATCGAGGGGCGTACTGCGGTAGTTATCGCCCACCGCTTGAGTACAATTATGCGCGCCGACAGAATTCTTGTTCTTTATAAGGGAGCGATTGTAGAGCAAGGTGGGCATGAAGAGTTACTGTCACGAAAAGGTATGTATTTTCAACTAGTACAAAAACAAATCTCAGGTGCTGAATGAAACTATATAATCCAAGAAAAGTATCCGCCAAAATATCTTATGCAGGGGTTCTGGAAAAGTTGGAAATTTTTCGTTCCACGCTTCAGTGGGCGAATAAACTAGAGCGTCCAGCGATCCAAAAATTACTTCATCAATGTAATCATTTACGAGATGAAATATTGCAACTTTCTCATCGTGAGCGTTTTGTTGAAGCGTCAACAACTCATGATAAGAACAAGAATGTTTCCGACGCTGAGAGACGTCAGGCTCTAGTGGATCGCAGCTTTGTCTTTGAAGGAGTGTTTGGGGAAAACCCAAAATTACTGGAAGCGCTTGAAGTGGCAGAAAAAGCTGCGCCTACAGATTTACCGGTTTTGATTGATGGTGAAAGTGGTACCGGTAAGGAATTAATGGCCAAGGTGGTTCATGCCAATGGTAGTCGTGCTGATCAGGCGTATATTTCTGTCAACTGTGGTGCCATTCCAGAAAGTTTATTGGAGTCAGAACTATTTGGCCATAATAAAGGTGCTTTTACAGGTGCGACACATGACCGAAAAGGAAAGTTTGAAAGCGCCAACGGCGGGACTATTTTTCTTGACGAAATTGGTGAACTGCCCTTAACTAGCCAAGTTAAGTTATTACGTGTATTACAGTCACATGAAATCCAACGTGTAGGGTCTGACCAGATTATGCAAGTTGATACTCGAGTCGTTGCGGCCACGAATAAAGACCTTCGTCAACGTTGTCTGGAAGGAACATTCAGAGAGGATCTGTTATATCGATTGAATGTCATTCATGTGACGTTGCCACCTTTAAGAGAGCGTCAGGATGAAATTCCGTTGTTATATCAATACTTTTGTGATGAAGCCGCCGAAAGCATGAATCGTCAGCCGATTAAGATGACCAAACGGCTAAATGACTTTTTACTGACTTATCAGTATCCCGGAAACATTCGTGAGTTAAGTAATATTATCTATCGTTTAACTTGTCTATCAGCGGGTACTGCAGATTTAGAGCACTTGCCCGAAGCGATTCGCCCTGATAAAAGAGGTTTAAATAATGACAAGAACACAGAATCACAAAAAATTACTTTAGAGGTTGGCTCCCTCACAGACTATAAAAAAACAGCAAGCGATATAGCTGAAAAACAATTTTTAGAAGAAGGTTTGCGGGAAGTGGGGGGGAAAGTCGCGGAGCTTGCACGTCGACTAGATATGAATCGATCACATCTACAAACCGTTCTAAAAAAACATGGGATACAGTCGAAGACTTTTCGCCCTAAAGCGACAGAGCCCAAAAAGTAGTGGACTCTGTTAAGTTTGATGTCTATCAATCAGGCTACGCTGCTGTTGCTGCCATTCAATCCTTGATTTGAGGCGATATTGATAGCGGCGCCATCTCCCGCAGACACATTGATTAGACTTAACTGAAGCTGATTATTAGTTTGATTGATCAATTTATCAATATCATTAGTTATATTGAAGTTGTTGATTTCAACTGAGCCAATATTAAGATTTACCCGCCCTTGAGAAGACCCGAAAGCAGAGCGAAACAAAAAAGCGTTAGATACTCCTCCACCTATTACAGCACTTTGGGCTTTTTTATCCATATCGAATAATTCGGGTAAATTCTTGATTACAATATTACCAGTCATATCATCACTCAACTTTTATGAAATAAATTTTTGTCTGCGTGTTATGCAGATCTGTTACTAAGTTATAGAGCAGATTACATGCCAGAGAGAGGGTTGTAATGTGAAATGTGCTCTAACTTCATGATAAAAAAAGAAATTTAATTTTTAATGAGCCGTATAAGTGTAGCAGAAACTAAATTACTATATTCTTTTTGGTCAAGTAGTCTGTCGTTAGCCAACACTGCAAATTTTAATGTTTGTTTTGAGGCAACTTAAGGTTGCCTGCAATTTAAGATCATCAATGCCTTTCAGTTAATTGAGTTCGCTGCTAACTCTTGATAGGTGAGAGGTTGTCCATAGTAAAAACCTTGTATTAAGTCAAAACCCAGGTCTTTGATCACTAGTGCTTCTTCTTTGCGACTGACACCTTCAGCAAGGGCCTTAACGCCCATGTGATGTACCATTGCGACTAATATTTTTAGCATTTTAAGCCGTTTTGGCGAGGCTAAATCGATATCCTGAATAAGTTGTATGTCAAATTTCACAATATCAGGGGGGGCGTCAGACAATTCAACTAATCGTGCTTGTCCTGCTCCGAAATCGTCGTAAGCAATACCTATATCTAATTGCTCTAATTTTTTTGAGAGCTTCTGCACGGAGTTTAAATTAGATACGGCCTGTTCATGAATCTCCAGGATCACTTTGAAGGGGAGGTGTGCTTGTTTGATATTTTTTAAGCCCGATAGGAAGCGATCAGTATCTTCTAATTCAGCTGGGTGCATATTTACCAGAATAAATTTTTCGGTATTACAGGCTGCCGCTTGTTGAAGACCAACAGAGCGGAATAATTCACTTAATTCGATCTCTAGACCAATACTCTCGGCTATTCGAAATAGCTCGCCTGGAGATCTGGGTAAAATGGGATGGTTGCCCCGTCCCAGAATTTCATAACCAACAATTTGATCCATTTTATTAACGACCGCCTGAAATACCATTTCGACTTTGGCATTAGTGATCATATCTGATAATTCATTTGCACCTAAAGGGATTCGATTTGAATGTGCTGTTGATGTTATCCGCGTCTCTGACCCGTCTTTAATATAGTCTTCACCCTGGTCGATCAACCTAGACTCAATGTTCGCGAAATGAATAACATCATTACTTGTAATGGGACTTATTTGCTTGATTTTGTGGTGATTGACGTAAGTGCCATTAGTAGAACTAAGGTCCCTGATAAACAGTTGATTGTTTTCTTCAAATATTTCGGCGTGATGACGGGAAACATCATTTTGATTGATGGTTAAGCCGATATGGCTATCGCGACCAATATAAAAGGGAAACTCATCAACAGAGACTCTTTGCAAGGATTTGTCGTTTTCGAAATAACCTTCTAGATACCAGCGCGACATAACTCATACCTCTACCATTAATAAGTGGAAGTGCGAACCTCCTTATTATAAAACGGCTAAAGCAGAATATATAGTCATACATAAGTACTAGGGAGTTTTTAAGTTACTTCTTTAGTTTAATTGTGTGTTGTTTTTGAGCGAACAAAACTTCTTTTTAAGTTTGTTGTTTGCTGACTTATCTGAGTGGATAGGTATAAATAAATTTGTTCAAAAAAACTAATAAATCATATTAAATCTAATTAAAACAGTTTGTTAGAGTTTATTTTAGTTAAAACCTATTTGCTTGGCATGGTGTCTGCAATACCTTATTCGTGACCTGATGACAGAATCACAAATTTTATACACCAAATTATTTACAGAATATCTGAGGATAACACTATGTTGAAAATGACAGACTTAAGTACAAGCAAAACATTAGACCATAAAACAATGACCCGTGTACGTGGTGGTTTTGACCCTTTCGCTATTTTAGTGGACGGTTCTACTTCTCTTAATAATAAAGTTGCTGATGTAGACCAAGTGTTTGCGTTTGGCTTTGCCCAGAATAATGCCAGTGCAGTTACCAACAATCAGGCAATATCGGGTGGCAATGGCTTAAGTGCTGCCCCGGTTGACCAGTATCTTGACCAGTATAGCAATATGAACGTCAGCGATATTGGCAATGTATCAGTGAGTTAATTAACTTTTATAAAGAGGAACTAATCATGTTGAAAATTAAAAATCTAACGCTTAGTAAAGACTTAACTAACACCGAAATGGCAAGTGTACGAGGTGGTTTTGATCCCTTCGCCCATCTAGGATTAAGCAGTATGCTGTATAGCATTCCTGGCTATTCACCTCCAGCTGACGAAACGGCTCCAGAATTAGAAGTAGGTATATATTCGCCAGGTGAAACGATTTATGTTGAAGATACTAATCATACAGAAATCACAACGTCTTACCCCGCTTAATATCTGACCCAATAGACTCTCCTGTTTGTCATTATTGATACTCACCCGCTATAGATGCGGGTTTTTTTTGCCTGACATTCAGGAAGGCACGATTCATATTTCCATACAGTAAATGATTAAACTCAGCACTAAAATATTACTAACGGCCTATAACTTTTCCTTTAGAAAAGTCAGACAAACGAACTCAAAAAAGTGGTGTAAGTTGCACTGATCTACTGTTGTTTTCTAACAAACAAAGTTAAAAATTATGTTGGTTTAAATCAGGTTAATAAGAGTAAAAATAATGTGGTGATTTGTTTTTAATTTCACGTTTAAAATAAAAAATATATAAGTATCAATTGGTTATGTTTTAATTATCTTGTTATAACCAAGTGTGGCACACGGCCTGCATTACCTAAGATATGAACTGTCAACAGTGTCATAAATTTTAAACCCAGTAAGTAATGAATGTATTAATAACCCCGAGGCAATAATTATGTTGAAAGTAACAGACCTAGCAGTAAATAAAGAATTAGATATTAAAACAATGGCGAGCGTACGAGGTGGTTTCGATCCTTTCGCGATTCTAATCGATGGTTCTACTTCATTAAATAACAAAGTGGCGGATGTAGACCAAGTGTTTGCTTTTGGCTTAGCTCAGAACAATGCGGCTGCAGTAACAAATAACCAGGCAATAAACGGTGGCAATGGCTTAACGTATGCGCCAGTTAATCAAAACCTTGATCAGTATAGTGATATGAATGTCAGCGGAATCGGCAACGTATCAGTAAGCTAATAATTAGTTAAACGACACTTATTAAAATATTTGAGGATAAAATTATGTTGAACATTAAAGACCTAGCAGTAAATAAAGAATTAGACAGTAAATCAATGGCCGGCGTACGCGGTGGTTTTAACCCATTCGCTATTTTGGATAGCTCTACGAGCCTAGATTCAAAAGTCGCTGATGTGGATCAAATGTTTGCGTTTGGCTTTGCACAAAATAATGCGGCAGCAGTAACGAATAACCAAGCAATAAACGGTGGCAATGGCTTAACGTATGCACCAGTTAATCAAAACCTTGATCAGTATAGTGATATGAATGTCAGCGGAATCGGCAACGTATCAGTAAGCTAATGATTAGTGAAACATCACTTTATATAATATGTAGGATTAAATTATGTTGAAAATTGAAGACTTAGTAGAAAAAAAAGAACTCGACACTAAAATGATGGCCAGTGTGCTTGGTGGCTTTAACCCATTTTCCCATTTAGGGTTAACCAGTATGATGCATAACATTCCTGGTTATTCACCCCCAGACGAAAACACGGCTCCAGTAGAAGAAATAGGTATGTATTCTCCGGGTGAACCTATTTATGTTGAAGATATTAATCATACGGAAATCACCTCGTCTTACCCCGCTTAATATCTGCCCCAATAGACTCTCCAGCTTGCCACGATTGGTACCCACCCGCTATAGATGCGGGTTTTTTTGCCTGGCATTGAGGTAAGCACGTTTCGTACTTTAGTTTAGTTAATGATTTAACTCACCACTAAGTTAACACTTACGACCTATAACGTTCTCTAGAAAAGTCAGACGAACGAACTAACAAAAGTGGTTAAAATTGTATTTTTATACTGTTGTTTTTTAACAAAACAATTTAAAAATTATGTTGGTTTTATTCAGGTTAATAGGGGTTTAAATAGCATGGTGATTTGGTTTTGATTTCACTTAAAATAATAAAAATATATATGTATCAGTTGGTTGTAATTTTATTGGCTTGTTTTAATCATGTTGGCACAAGGCCTGCTATACCTAAGATATGAACTGGCAGCAGTATCATAAACTTTAAACCCCGTAAGTAATGTATTCATAAATCCGAGGCAATAATTATGTTGAAAGTAACCGACCTAACAGTAAATAAAGAATTAGACAGTAAAACAATGGCCAGCGTACAAGGAGGTTTTGATCCATTTGCAATTCTAATTGATGGGTCTACATCATTAAACAGTAAAGTAGCCGATGTCGATCAGATCTTTTCTTTTGGCTTAGCTCAGAATAATGCGGCTGCAGTCACAAATAACCAGGCCATAAACGGTGGCAATGGCTTAACGTATGCCCCAGTTAATCAAAACCTTGATCAGTATAGTGATATGAATGTCAGCGGAATCGGCAACGTATCAGTAAGCTAATCATTAGTTAAACAACACTTATTAAAATATTTGAGGATAACATTATGTTGAACAT
>Ga0209290_1000070_pt1 | contig 94508 bp, 88 predicted proteins | sample EN1Hudsemesocosm_2_FD_184632 | JGI IMG/M metagenome (GOLD analysis project Ga0209290, IMG submission 184632) | Methane-oxidizing microbial communities from mesocosms in the Hudson Canyon - EN10B Hudson Canyon (SPAdes) (version 2) | ecosystem: Environmental > Aquatic > Marine > Cold seeps...
GTTCAGCACTACTTGTTGAGCACGCCCTTGAGCGAAAAGAAGGCAGATTAGCTGCTAACGGTTCTTTCGTCGTTACCACCGGAAAGAGAACTGGACGCTCACCATTGGACCGTTATATCGTTGATGAACCGAGTACTTCGGACGCTATCAGCTGGGGTCCAATCAACCGCCCGTTTGATGCTGATAAATTTGATGCATTATGGGAGCGAGTGGAAGCTTACTTAGCAGAAAAAGACAGCTATCTGTCGCACCTTCATGTTGGTGCAGATCCAGATCACTATTTAGCTGTTAAAGTGGCAACAGAAACTGCTTGGCAGAACCTGTTTGGTCGCAACTTGTTTATTCGTCCTGCTGAATACAATCCAGCAGATAAGCAAGAGTGGGAAATTCTGAACGTTGCTAGCTTTGAGTGTGTGCCAGAAAGAGATGGCACTAACAGTGACGGCACGGTAATGATTAACTTTGCCAAGCGTCGTGTTTTATTAGCTGGTATGCGTTATGCCGGCGAGATGAAAAAGGCAATGTTCTCTGTTCAGAACTTTTTGTTACCTGAAAAAGATGTATTGCCAATGCATTGCTCTGCAAATGTGGGTGATGATGGCGAAACATGCTTATTTTTCGGCCTTTCTGGCACCGGAAAAACAACCCTTTCAGCTGATGAAAGTCGTTACCTGATTGGTGATGATGAGCATGGTTGGGGTAAAGGTGTTGTCTTTAATATTGAAGGCGGTTGTTATGCAAAAACAATCGACTTATCGCAAAAAAATGAGCCTATTATTTGGGATGCAATTCGATTTGGCGCGATCGTAGAAAACGTCATGATTGATGAAGAGTTGCGTACGCCAGATTATTCAGATACCAGTCTGACAGAAAATGGGCGTTGTGCTTATCCTCTAGAGCACGTTAAAAAACGAGTGGCAGAAAATCTAGCGGGCGAGCCAAATGCAATTGTTTTCTTAACTTGTGATATGACCGGTGTATTACCGCCTGTATCATTGTTGACTAAAGAAAGCGCGGCTTACCATTTTTTGAGTGGTTATACTGCTTTAGTTGGTTCAACTGAAATGGGATCTGACTCAAAACTTAAGTCTACGTTCTCTACCTGTTTTGGTGCACCATTCTTTCCACGTCCAGCGGGCGAATATGCTGAGTTGTTAATGAAGCGTATGGAAGAGTTTGGTAGTAAGGTTTACCTAGTGAACACGGGTTGGACTGGTGGGTCTCATGGAAAAGGTCAGCGTTTCAGTATTCCAGTAACACGTGCCATTATTAGTGCTATTCAAAGTGGTGCATTAATTGATGCAGAAACAGAGCACTTAGAAGGTTTAAACCTTGATGTGCCGAAAGCTGTTGAAGGTGTTGATGCTAAGTTACTTAACCCTCGTGCTACTTGGGAAAGTGCTGAAGAATATGATGCGAAAGCGGCTGACTTAGTTGCTCAGTTCGTTGAGAACTTTAAGAAGTTTGATGTATCTGATGCAATTGTTGCTGCAGGGCCAAAAGCTCAGTAAGTTTTAATTGTGTTGAAAAAAACCTCAGTTTTTACTGAGGTTTTTTTATGCCTGTAGGTTTGTTTCTCCTTTTAGTCTAACTGTATGTGCGTTTTTAACAAATTATGCTGCAACAAAAGATAAAGGAGCAAGTGTCTCGTGCGACCGCAATAGCGACATCATCGTTATAGATTAGTTACAAAAATAAGTTATTGCTGGAAAGGTACTGACTTAAAGTTTAAATGTTATTTTTGTTGTGGATGAGCGAGGTGAAAAGCAAAATACCAAGATTGGTTGGAGTTTCTGTTGCTCATTATCGACCTGCTTAAAAGGGCTTTTGAATAAAAATAAGTATCAGAGGTTTTTAATGATTAATTAAAGGTTGAGTGGTGAATCTTTCAGGCAAAAAAAATCCCCGCCTAAGCGAGGATTCTAGTTTAACGTCCAGTTGATATTAGTAACCGAAAATCAATGGTCCAAATGCGACGATTATTAGCGCAGAGCCCATTGTGATCATTGGCATTAGAATTCTTTCATGACGCTGATAGAATGTGCCTTCGGTACCTTCGGCGGCTAATAGCTCTTTCTCGCCCACAACCTGGCGTGTTAATAGGTGGTTTAGTGCAACCGGCGGGCTTAAATAACCAAGTTCGAATGCCACCAAGGTGACCATCCAAAAATGCACCGGATCGATGCCACTATTATAAGCAACGCCTGCAATGGTTGAGCTGACTAAAATAACAGCACCAAACGGTTCCATAATCATACCAAGCACAATCAATACGCAAACGAGTAGCGCCATTGCACTCCAAATGCTATCAAACGATTGAGGAAAGTGCTCAATGACACCGCTGCGCTCAATCATGCCACCTAAACAAATGGTACAGCCTATAAGGAGTAATAGAGCTCCAATTTCAGCGGTAGTTTGATTTGTTGCATGTCTGATACACGCTTCGATACCTTTGTGAGGTTCGCTGCTAGTACGGTCATCGCTCACTGAGTCAGGTTTAGTAAAGTGCTCGTAAATTAAAATTGAAAGCATCATGACTGGCAGAATACGCGCTGCTGAGAACTCATCTAATTGTACGTTTACGGCATATCGGTAAAATAGAATGACACCTGCCATACAAATAATATAAGGAACTAACGGACGAATTTGGCGAAGCATTTCAGGTAGTGCTTCTGAAATAGGCGCTAATTCAATTTTGCTTTGTCTGTTTAGTGTCATCAAAACGATGAAGAATAATGCAGCGCTAAGTGCAAATACCCATACACCCCAGCCGAATAATTGATCGGTAGTAACTTCTCTGTTCATGAAAGCAATCACAACAACAAGTAAACAAGGACGAAGAACAACGCCCATACTGCCTGACATGGCTGTTGCGGCTAAAGCAAGGTTTCGACGAGCGCCCGCAGCACGAAGCTCATGATAAATTACTGCGCCAGCAGCGATAACGAAAATACCCGAACCACCGGTATAGGCCGTAGGGATTGCTGCCAATACCACAACAAAAAAGGCAAGCATTTCTGGCGGCATTTTCCATGGTTTAAGTAGGCCTAACACTAAAGGTGCAAAGCGGGTTTGCTTTAGCATCATACCAATCCATACGAATAGACCGATATTTAAGAATATATCTGCCGTATCCATAAGTTTATCGAGGTAAATCCCAATGCCTGAGTTGTGTCCTTTTAAGAAAAAGAAAGTGCCTGTGATCATAATCATCGTGGCATATAAAGGTATCGCTAAACCTGCTCGGCCAATACTTCCGCCTGACTCCAAATCTTTAGATGGCGTAAATAAGGTGTAAATGCTTACCAGTAATAAAAGACCAAAACCATATACCCATGCGTTGTGGAGCATAGAAACAACAGGGTCTAGTCTTGTGCCGTCAGAATGAACAAGGGTCTGAAATGCAAGCGATGAGCCAAGTAAAATTGCATTTGCTATGACTTGGCTAGAGGACGCAACATAATGATCAAGCTTTGAAACTACTGGGCGCATTGAAATATGATGCCGTTTGATTGTCGCAGTCATTGCGCAGAGTAAAACAATCATAATCAGAATAAACTTCTGAGAAGAAAGGCCAACACCTATTGCCTGAGAGACAAATAACTCTACAGACCTAAATGTTGAAACGGTTGGTGTAATTCTAGAGGTTATATCATCGTAAGATTCGAACTTCAATGCACATTCTTGGCGAGCATTTTCGATAGATTTTCGAATTAAATTGGGATCAACAGGGGCAGCATCAAACAGATCTAGGCCGAAATCGTCTTCTTCTTGGCCCTGAGCCATTCGTTCTTGTAATTTTTGTTCAACATTGACGTTAGGGTCGCAGCTGGGCAAAACGGGATCAACTCTTAATTTGTAATATCCAGGCCAGTAGTTTTCTCCAACTTGAAGAATTTGGTTATGGATATCACTGCTGGTACTAAAAATTACAACCAGTAGTAGCAAGATGCTGGCTGGTAATGATGAAAACCACTCGATAGATGAGCGTTTATTTTGTGTATCGGAAGCCACGGATTTCATTCCCTGCAAAAAGGTGAATTGGTTTTATTTTATACAAACAAAAATGCCAGTAGATTATACTGGCATTTTTTACAAGCAGACTAGCTTGATAATGATTATATTTTAGCGAAATGCAGCCGATTTGATTCTAGCAAGTTGCATTAGGCGAACTGCGTCACATTTTTGTTAAAATAGACGCGGTCTTTGTTAAAATAGATCGTCTAGGTCAACTGTTTCGATATCAGCTGATGCATCTTCGTCCCAAAATGTACCTAACTGCCCAACGGGTGTTCGGTGCCCAACCGCTTCTGTCCACATTCGATCAGATATTCGTCTAATTGCTTCTGTTGCGGCTGCATCAAACAATTTGAATTTTGCATTTGGCATATGTTCTTCTATTTCTTTTGCGTGGCGTTTGATAACGGTTCGAACTCTTTCCATGTCGCCTTTAGAATAGGCGGCGATAACATGGAATACATGAGAGAGTCTTACATGTGCTTTTTCACCGATAATATCTGCTTGCTCCAAGCGTTCCCAGGCATTTTCACCTTCAGGCAATGCACCGGGTAATAATGACCAAATTGCAGCCTTAAGAGCTAAAGGTACGCCAAACCAAGTGCGATTTTCTAAACAACCTGCGCCACGCTCTGCTTGAGCGGCGATGTTTTTAGGGACGCCTGTACCTATGCCTGAAAGGATGTCGTGGTTTAATGCTTGTAAACCAGAGATAAGGCCGGCTAACCATACGATTTGATCAAATTCTTGCTCGAGATCAGGGCAGGTAGTACCGATTTCATTACCGATGTTGTAGGCAATTAGGTGTTCCCACGCTTTGTAATAACGTTTAGCAGCTAAAACGTGATGTCTTTTTTGTGTAATAAGTGCGTCTTGAGCCATATCTGGTTGCTGTGCTCGGATCGCGCGAAGGTATGTTAGTTCGCTTTCAAAAGCACGCTCTTCTTCACAACCGCCAGAGCCAAGATAAAGTAAAACGCCTAGCTCATGTGGCTCTTCAGTAATTCTGCCTAAAGACATAACTAGAGCGCCGGTCGCTTCAGCGCCAGCACAGCCTGCTTGGAGATCGTCAGATGCCAATTGCCAGGGCACAACGTGAGCTTCACCAAGTAAGGTTATACTATCTCCTGTTGGTTTAAGCATCGGTTTTACAAGAAATTGGTTGATGGCTTTACAACCACCTAAAACGACTGACAGTACAAGGGACAATAAAATCCATTTAAAACTGGTACGGAAGTGATTGAAATTCACCATAAACTCCTAAAATACGCTTTAATACGAAATAAAATGAAGACTCAATTATTTGTTGGTCTTTCCTATGATTAAAGGGAATGCTAGCCCAACTTACTTTTTGTTATAGCTACAAGTTATCTTGCGGTGATATAACGGCGTAATAAAATTAATAACCGCTGGATTATCCATGAGTTGTGCTTAAGTTTGTGAGATCAATGACACAAAGATAGAAAACAGGCATGGAAATTATTTAAAAATAGATACTAATACAAGTATCTGAAGAACTTTTGTTATTTTTTATGTAAATATAATTGAAAGCATCAGGAACTGGGCTATCTTTCTTAGAAAAGAGTTTTCGTAAAAACAATAATCAGAGGTGAACAATGAAAAAACCAGAACTAGCAGCAGCAATTGCAGCAAAAGCCGATGTCACTAAGGAAAAGGCCGGTGAAATTATTAATGCGATGACAGATGAAATTACTGATGCGATGAGTAAAGGTGATAGCGTGACGTTAATCGGATTTGGAACCTTTTCTAGAAGAGAGCGTAGCGCACGAATGGGTAAGAACCCTCAGACTGGTGCTGCAATAGAGATAAAGGCGAGTAAAAGTGTTGGCTTTAAGGCTGGGAAGTCATTAAAAGATGCAGTCAATGGTTAGTTTTGAATACTCAAGTTTATTGTAATGAGTACGAAAAGTTGCGGTATGGAATTCAAACCGCAACTTCGCGTCGATTTTCAAATAATTTGGTCTGGTCATCCTAGTAGGTAAGACTCATTATTAGCTTGACCTAAATTTCCACTTAAATTAATTATGACTAAAAGCAATCGTTCCTTCATATATTGTGGCTTTTACTTTACCTTTAAGTTGCTGTTCTATTAATGGGGAGTTTTTACCTTTAGATAATAAACCTTCAGCTTTCAAAGACCAGGTTTCAGACGGGTCAAAAATACATAAGTTAGCAGCGCATCCTTCCGAAATTTCTGGTTTTTTTAGTCTTAAGATACTGGCACTCTGAGTCGTCATTGCCGAAACAAAGTTAGTAAATGGTAGTTTATGATGGTCATTGAGTTCGACCGCCATCGTAAGAAGTAACTCAATATTACTCATTCCCGGTTCAGTTTCACCAAAAGGCATCTGTTTCGCCGCAGCTTCATGGGGTTGGTGGGCGCTTGTAATTGCGTCAATAGCGCCTGATCTAACACCTTCTAGCAGTGATAATCGATCAGATTCAGAGCGGATAGGTGGCATGCAATGAAAAACACTATTGAAGTTCTCAACTTGTTCATCAGTGTAAAGTAAGTGGTGAATCGCAACGTCAGCGGTCACGTTAATGCCTCGTTCTTTTGCTATTTTTACTTGTGAGACTGAATCAGCTGCAGATAATTGTGACAAATGGAGGTGAGCGCCACTAATTTCTGCCAGTTGAATTAATTGAGAAACAGCAATCGTTTCTGCCAAACTGGGGATGCCTTGTAAGCCTATGGTTGTGCTGACATGGTTGTCATGCATCACGCCTTCGTGCAAAGAGGCTTCAATAGGGTTGATAAATACACTCAAATCATGCGTTTTTGCATATTCAAAGCAGCGCTTTGTGATCGCCAGGTTTTTGATGGGGTGGTAAGCATTGCTGAGAGCAATGCAACCTGCCTGTTTGAGTGCCGCATATTCAGAAAGCTGTTCTCCTCTCAAGCCTTTGGTTAAAGCGCCTAAGGGAAGTACTTTACACTTATTGCTTTTATGGGATAAATCTTTAATTAACTTTGTGACGGCTTCAGAGTCATTGATCGGATCTGTTTCGGGTGTGCAGCAAAGGGTGGTGACGCCCCCTGCCGCTGCAGCGGCTGTTTCGCTGGCGATGGAGCCTTTTACAGAGTAGCCTGGCTCGCGAAGGGAGGCATTTAAATCGATTAGTCCAGGTAATACATAACAGCCTTGAGCATCTATTTGAGCATCTGCATTAAATTTTGAATTTGAAAGCGAATCACCTTGGTAAATGCGATGAATAATGCCGTCACTTATTTGAATGCGATCAAATGACTGCCACTCACCTAGAGTGGTTAATAACTTGCCATTGGTGATTTCAATTTTCATGATGCGTTCTCAGCTAACAAATTTTTAGTTTCAGTTTGGCCGCTCATAGCCATTGACATCACCGCCATTCGGATTGCAATGCCATTCGTTACTTGGTCTAAGATAACGGATTGAGGGCCATCAGCCACTTCAGATTCGATTTCAACACCTCGATTGATTGGTCCTGGGTGCATAACAATCGCATCTGGTTTAGCGCATTTAAGTTTTTCTTGAGTGAGGCCATATAACTCAAAATATTCTTGTTCACTCGGTAAAAGCGCGCCGTGCATACGTTCTTTTTGTAGGCGAAGCATAATAATGACATCGATATCATCTAAACCTTGTTCTAGGTTATTGAATACCGTCACGCCAAGCGATTCTACTTGTGTCGGCAGAAGGGTATTTGGTGCGATAACCCGAACCTCTTCAACACCAAGGGTGTTGAGTGCGCGAATTTGAGAGCGCGCGACGCGTGAATGCAAAATGTCACCTATAATAGCCACCTTTAGTCCTTCAAACTGACCTTTGTTTTGGCGAATGGTAAGCATATCTAGCATGGCTTGCGTTGGATGGGCGTGCCAACCATCGCCTGCATTTACGATGGCAACTCCCGGCGTAACTGATTCTGCAATGAAGTGTGCCGCACCACTTTGAGCGTGTCGAACAACAAACATGTCACTAGCCATGGCTTCAAGGTTTCTCAACATATCGGAGAGTGACTCTCCTTTCGAGGCTGCTGAAGTATTGATGTTGATATTTAGTACATCGGCAGATAAGCGCTTAGCGGCTAATTCAAAAGTACTTCTTGTTCGGGTGCTGGCTTCAAAAAACAAATTAACAACGGTTTTTCCTCTTAATAAGGGCACCTTCTTTATTTGTCTTTCACCCACTTCAATGAGTGAGTCAGCGGTGTCTAAAATCTCCGTTAATAGCGTTTTGCTTAATCCGGAGATGGTTAAAAAATGCTTGAGTCGTCCTGATTCAGTCAGTTGTAACGGTGATTGCATGACAAGGTGTCCTACTTAGTATGTGTCAACTTAAAGGGCGTTTTGTATTTCTAAATTAAGGTTGTCGGGGCCAATCAATTTAATGCGTTCGTTTTCTTTTATCGATAAGTTTGCGCCAACAATGTTTGGAGATATAGGTAGGTCTTGTCGACCAATGTCAACTAATACCGCTAATGTGATGCTTGCAGGTCGTCCATAATCAAACAGTTCATTCATGGCTGCTCGTATTGTACGGCCAGACATTAAAACGTCATCAAATAAAATAAGGTGTTTGTTGTTTGTTTCAAAAGGGAGGTTAGAAGGTTTAACGGTGGGGTTTAGGCCGACTTTAGTAAAGTCGTCGCGATAGAAAGAGATATCTAATTCACCAATTTCCTGCTGGTTATCGAGGTGTTGCTGGATTGCTTTTGCAACCCATACACCGCCGGTGCGAATTCCGACTAACTCGTACTCACTAATGTTTTTATCGTGTAGAAAATGTTTTAGTTTCTGTGCCATTGATCTAAGCAGCGCATTGACTGCTTGGTTATCTTGAGAGTGATTATTATGCATTTGGACTATCCTTCATAGCAAACCAGGATTCTAGTATTAGACAGGCTGCGGCCCCGTCGACAGAGTGAGTGCCGAAGTCGAGCTTTTTTCCTTTTTGAGCTTGAATTTGACTTTTAGCTTCATAACTTGAAAGCCGTTCATCCATCATTTCAACATCTTTGTTGAACCGACCTTTTAAACGCTTACCAAATTTTGTTGCACGTAAAGACATATCGCTTTGAGTGCCATCCATGTTGAGAGGAAGGCCGACGATAAATTTATCGGGTAGCCACTCTTTAACCAGTTTTTCAATGATTGACCAGTCGGGTATACCATCTCTTGCTTGAATGGGGGCTAGTTCGTTTCCTTTTTTAAGTAAGTCATTTCCGCTAGCGACACCCATACGTTTAAGGCCAAAGTCAAAGCACAAATAACGTTGAAGTTTTTCACTTGTATTATTTTGATTCATGGTTAGGCGTGTCCAATTTGACCATTTAATTGGTTGGAGTTAATGCCTAATTTTTGCATTGTTTTATTTAACTTATCTTGACTCTTAGTGTGAAATAAAATTTCGTCATCAGCGGGGCAATTGAGCCAGGCATTCGCTAAAAGTTCTTCTTCTAACTGGCCTTCGCTCCAGCCGGCATAACCAAGTGTAATGAGATAATTCTCGGGCCCATCCCCTTTAGCAATGGCTTCTAAAATATCTTTCGAAGTGGTCAAACGCATATGTTCATTGATTTCAAGGGTCGACTGCCAAGGCCTTTTGTCCGTATGAAGAATAAATCCTCGATCTTGCTGAACGGGGCCGCCAATATAGATTAGTTGCTTATCATTCTGATTATTGGCTTGAATATTTTCTGCAGTAACAGGGATGCCTAGTTGTTCTAGTAATTCATAAAGCATAATTTCACTAGGTCGGTTAATTGTAATCGCCATAGCGCCTAATTCATCATGCTCACAAATATAACTTAAGGTTCCTCTAAAGTTAGGATCCAATAATTGTGGCATAGAAAGTAAGAACTGACTTTGTAGGCTGTTGTCGTGATTGGGTGTTGTCAATTTTGGCATAATATTAGTATCACTAGACATTGTTGATTTGGCAAGTTGATTTATTAATAGCTTGAAACCCCTCGATTATTGTAAGAAAAGGTCCTGATTAGTTCTAGCACATCACGCTCTTTCCTTACATTCTTCGGGAAAGGTGCAAACGGTGCTGCTCGGCGAATAATTTCAATGGTTTGAGAATCAAGCATTAAGTTGCCTGAGCTTTGTAGTATGTCAACATCGCGAATTGAACCGTCGGCGTATATGGAAATCGACATTCTTGGGGTGCCATAGAGTCTTTTTCCGGCCTCTTCCGGGAAGTTAAAGCTGCCTACCCGCTCTATCTTTTTAACAACATGCAGTACGTATTCAGCATCAACAGCTTTCATCATCGATGCGGCAGTGAGGCGGGTGACACGAGGTCGTTTGGCATAATTTTGTTGTTGGCGGTCAAGGTTGGCTTCAAGCTCTGCGATTTCTAAGCTACGCTCGAGTATTGATCTCCGTGGTTTAACTTGAACAGGTTTTGTAGACTCTATTGCTCGGTCAAATAATGAAGGCCGCTGATGATTCGATTTCTTAGTGACGATGACCGGTTTCTTTTTTGCTGGTTGCTGTTTATTTTGCGCCGCGGGTGATGATGCTTTTTGCGGTGTGGTGTTGTGTTGAATTGCTTTAATAGGGCTGGTAGGCAGGGCTTTTTCTTTAAGTGTTCCGCTGCCTTTTTGGTTGGTTTCGGCTAGGTAATCTGCTTCTTTTGGTTTTTCGATGTCGTCATAGCGCGATAGCGTTATTTCCATCGTTCGTTGTGCGGGGCTGGGGTCATCTTGGATAAAGTCGGTTAATACCATCAGGGCGTGAAGTGCTAAAGCAACAAAAACGGTAAAGCTTAATCGATCCGTAGCACTAACACCTGACCCTGCAGTTAAAGACGCCAAAATGTTCCCCTAAATATTCTTCTGGTTATGATTGGATGCTAGAATTTTTTGTTCGATTGAATTCATTAGCTGTCCAGCTATATCCAGATTATAAGCATTGTCTAGCTCTTGGATGCAGGTAGGACTAGTAACATTGATTTCGGTTAGGTAGTCGCCAATCACATCAATCCCAACAAATAATAAACCTCTCTTTTGTAGGTCTTCTTTTAATTGATTGACGATCCAGTAATCTCGCTCGTTTAATTCCTGAGCTTCTCCTCGGCCGCCTGCTGCTAGGTTGCCGCGATGCTCACCTTTTGTTGGGATTCTTGCTAGAGCGTAAGGAACGGGTTCGCCATCAATAATTAGGATGCGTTTGTCCCCTTTTTTTATTTCAGGCAAATACTTCTGAGCCATTATTTGATTCTGGCCGTGAGATGTGAGGGTTTCTAAGATAACACCTAAGTTGTCGTCACCTTGTTTTACTCTAAAGATCGAAGCACCACCCATGCCATCTAAAGGCTTATAAATCACATCCTGATGTTCGGTAATGAATTGTTTTAGGCGTGACTGGTCGCGCGAGACAAGAACGGGTGGGCAGCATTGCGGAAATGCGGTGGCATACAGTTTTTCGTTGCAGTCGCGAAGGCTTCTTGCTCTATTAACAATTAAGGTGCCTTTTTCTTCAGCGCGTTCGAGAATGTGTGTCGCATAAATAAATTCGGCATCTACAGGAGGATCTTTACGCATGATAATGGCATTTAAATCTGAAAGGGAAATGTCACGAGGTGATGAAAGTTCAAACCATTTGCTTGGATTTCTTTCAACCGTTACATTTCGGACTCTTGCTTTTGCTTGGCCTTGATCTAGGTACAAATCAGGGAGTTCCATGTAAAATAGTTCCCAGCCTTTTTCTTGTGCGGCCAGCATCATAGCAAAAGAACTGTCTTTTTTAATGTTTATGTCCCCGATAGGGTCCATAATAATTCCAAGTTTTATCGTCATTTAAGTCCTGTAAAACAAAAAAATGTACTAATCTTAGCTGTCTAAGGTTACTGTAAGTAGGCAAAATAACATTATTTCACTCTAAACATTAGACTAAAAGTCGCTTTGTGTGTTTAGAATCTAAATTCTAGACGATATTAACTTTCATTACATTTTATATAAAACAATTTATTTCTTAATATATATAATTAAACTATAGATAATAAATGCTTATGAAAATTATCGGGAATCTATGTTAAAAAGCGCGTGTATCTAACAACTCGTTACAAAACGATAAAAGTTACCAGAACATTTTTTAAATATTGGTCTATAGTAATTTAATGGCGAGTGGATAAAACTAGCTGTGATGTAACGCGTTAGTCGGTATTATTCATCTTTATTGAGTACTTATCTTAAATAATAATGGCTGCTTTTCATGAATAAAGTTTATTTTAATCAATGGCTTTACTTGAAAACGCGAGTAAATGTAAATCTTCAAGTGCCCCAGGCTGCTAGATAATGGAAGAGAATTTCGAAAATCTTAAAATAATGGTGATCGATGATAGTAAAACTATTCGTCGTACTGCCGAAACACTACTAAAGAAGGTGGGGTGTACGGTAATAACCGCCACTGATGGTTTTGACGCTTTAGCCAAAATCGCAGACACCCATCCTGATATTATTTTTGTGGATATTATGATGCCTCGTTTAGATGGCTATCAGACGTGTGCGCTTATCAAAAATAATAGCGCTTTTAAATCAACACCGGTGATCATGTTGTCAAGTAAAGATGGTTTGTTTGATAAAGCGAAAGGCAGGATTGTTGGTTCAGATCAATATTTGACAAAACCATTTAGTAAAGATGAACTATTAAATACTATTCGTAATCATCGACCGAACAGTTAAGTTGAATTGAAAAAAGTCTCGGTTTGTTTTTAAAGCAAATAGTCGCTAATTTGAAAAGTTTTTTTGCCTGGGGGAACTATGGCTCGTATTTTAATTGTGGATGATTCACCGACTGAAATCCGTAAGATTTCAACTATTTTAGAAAGTAATAATCACGAGGTGATAACAGCTGATAATGGCGCTGATGGTGTTGCTGTAGCAAGAGCGGAGCAGCCTGATTTGATTCTTATGGATGTTGTTATGCCAGGTCTGAATGGCTTTCAGGCAACCAGACAATTAACGAGAGCAGCAGAAACAGCTGAAATCCCCGTCATTATAGTGACCACCAAAGATCAGGAAACCGATCGAGTTTGGGGGACGCGTCAAGGGGCTAAAGGGTATTTGGTAAAGCCTGTTTCAGAAGAGAGTTTAACAAGTACAATTAATGAATTGCTGGGTTAGGTCGAGCTAATAAATGACGTCACTATCGACTAGCCCTTTTGGGATATTAACTGAAATTTCACAGCGAAGCATTCAATTTGCAGCAGGTCTTCCTGCTCAGGATGAAGCCGTAGAGCTTTGGAATGGTATTGGTTTTAAGATCGCAGATACACATTATGTTGCTGCGATGGGATCTATTTCCGAAATTCTCCATCTACCTAAGTTTACATCAGTACCTGGCGTAAAAAACTGGATGCTAGGTATCGCTAATGTTCGGGGTCGATTATTGCCAATCATGGATTTGTCACGATTTTTTGGACTAGACCATAGTTCACTTAATAGTCGGGATAAACGAGTGCTGGTAGTCGATCATGGTGAGGTCTTAAGTGGTTTTGTTGTTGATAATGTAATGGGGATGCAATATTTTTCAGTCGATGATTATAGAAAAGGCGCTCCTACAAAGTTAGTACCTTCTATTCAGCCTTTTATTAAGGGCGCATATATAAAGAGTGGTGTTGATTGGAATGTGTTTGATTCCTTTGTATTAACCGCTAATGACAAGTTTCTTGATGTTGCAGTTCAATGAACAAGAAAAAATAATTCGTAAAGATTCAAAAACATACATTGATAGTAAAGGCCGGGAGCCAGTAAATGAAAATCATCTCTGGAAGATTTAGCGCAGACCAAAGCAATAACACACGTATATTTATACTGGGTGGTGGGCTTATTGTATTATTGGTAGCACTCTTTGTTGTGTCGTATTTTATTACGCGTGATGGTAACTATGATAAAGAGTATGCGGGCTATGCGAATGATTTGAGGGTGCTTTCTCAAGAAATTGCCAAGAATGCGACGGAAGCCGCAGCAGGTAAAGAAGGCGCGTTTAAGCAGCTTGAACGATCAAGAGATGATTTTGAAAGAAAGCTAGGTTTTATCACTGCAGGTAATGCGGAAACAGGTTTGCCTGCATCTCAACTTGCGGTAGAAGTTGGTGTGGCCGACCGCTGGCAGGTTGTTCGAGGCAATGCTGACCGAATTATTGAAAATAAAAGTACGGTGCTCACGTTGCATCAAATTGCAGAAACATTAAATGAAACAATTCCACAGTTACAGATTGAATATGAAGATGTTGTTTCAATTCTACTCGAAAATGACGCACCGGCCGATCAAATCTCAGTAGCGGAACGACAGTCACTAAGGGCAGAGCGAATCGTACGAAGCGTTAATAATATATTAACTGGTGATGAAGATGCTGCGATTGCTGCAAACCGATTTGGCGTAGATGCCACATTATTTGGTCGTGTTATGAACTCAATGTTTGAGGGGAATGACGCGATGGAAATTAGTCAAGTAACAGATGAAGATGCTATTTACGGTCTTGAAGCGATTGCCGAATTATTTGAATTTGTAGACAGTAACGTAAAAGCGATTTTGGAAACATCACCTGAGTTATTTAAGGTTCGTAATGCTGCAAATGGAATCTTTGGTAACTCTATTACACTTCTTGAAGAAACCGCGGCGTTAGCGGCACGTTTTCAAACCGATGCAGATGATCGTTTTATTAGTCCTAATAAGGCATATATCATTTTGGCATTTATTATTCTAATCATTGTGTTTTCTGGTTGGTCTTTATATCAGGATAGTCAGAATCGTCTGCAGGTGACGGAAGAGCAGAATGAACAGAACCAAAATGCGATCTTACGCTTACTTGATGAACTAGCTGACTTAGCTGACGGTGACTTAACAACAGAAGCAACGGTAACCGAAGATTTTACCGGAGCAATTGCTGACTCTATTAACTTTGCGATCGATCAAATGCGGGGTCTAGTTAAGGCGATTCGAGATACCGCTTTACAGGTTTCGGCATCGGCTCAAGAAACACAAACAACAGCCATGCATCTAGCAGACTCATCAGAACATCAAGCACAAGAGATTGCAGGTGCTTCTGCAGCGGTAAATGAAATGGCTGTTTCGATTGACCAAGTATCCTCGAATGCCTCTGAATCAACAGCGGTTGCGGAAAGATCTGTAACCATCGCCAAGAAAGGCGCTGAAGTGGTACAGAACACCATTCATGGTATGGATACTATTAGAGAGCAGATTCAAGAAACGTCTAAGCGTATTAAGCGCCTAGGTGAGTCGTCTCAAGAAATTGGTGATATTGTCTCCTTGATTAATGACATTGCCGATCAGACAAATATATTGTCATTGAACGCTGCAATCCAGGCATCAATGGCCGGTGACGCTGGTAGGGGTTTCGCGGTTGTTGCCGACGAAGTACAGCGACTGGCAGAGCGTTCTTCTGCAGCAACTAAGCAGATTGAAGCCTTGGTTAAAACCACTCAAACAGATACGAATGAAGCCGTTATCTCGATGGAGCATACAACAGCAGAGGTGGTGCGTGGTGCTAGACTAGCGCAAGATGCGGGTGTGGCTCTTGAAGAGATTGAAACTGTTTCAATGAGTTTGGCTGATTTGATTCAAAATATTTCGAATGCTTCGCGTCAGCAATCATTATCTGCAGGCCATATATCAAATACGATGAATGTTATTCAAGAAATCACATCGCAAACTTCATCAGGTACAACAGCAACAGCGAAATCGATTGGTAACTTGGCTGAAATGTCTAGCCAGTTACGTGATTCAGTATCTGGCTTTAAGTTACCGCTTGATGATGGAGAGAATGCTAGCGTTGCCTAAACTTTTTTTGGGAAGTTGGTGAAGGTGCTTTTGTTTGTGAAGCAAGTGCTAAGTGAAATCAGATTAATAAACGCCAGGCTGAAGAATAAATTATGAGTTGGGAAAAAGTATCTTTTCCAGTATTAAGTGATGCCCAGTTTCTAAAGTGGCAGAGCTTATTGGAAGAGCGTACAGGCATGCATGTTGCTAAAGAGCGACAGTCAATGGTGCAATCAAACCTTATTATTCGAATGCGCGAAATTAATTGCTTGGATTTTGACCAATATTTCGCTCAAGTCTCTATAAAACCTAGCGGCATAGTTGAATGGAATATATTGCTTGATCGTTTTATGGTTCAGGAAACTCGTTTTTATCGTGATCCTGAATCGTTACTACTTTTTCAAGAATTTTTGGTAGCACGCCTACAGAATGAAGTTAAGAACAAATCGTTGAATATTTGGAGCGTAGGTTGTTCAACTGGAGAAGAGCCTTACACATTAGCCATTTTGACGAATGAAGCATTTTTGAAATTTCATAGTGAGCCACGTTTTGGCGTCACAGCAACAGACATAAGTTTACCAGCATTAAATAAAGCAAGAGCGGCAACGTATAATACGCGTAAATTGATGGACATGAAGCAAACGCATATTGTTCAATATTTTACGCAGAAGGATAAAAACTTTTTTGAAGTAAATGATGATATTAAGCATAAAGTTTGTTTCTCAATGGCTAACATGGTCGATATTGAAAAGAGTCCATTGCGAAACATGGATGTAATTTATTGCCAGAACGTACTCATTTATTTTCGCAAAGCACGTAAACATGCAATTTTAGATAGTCTTGTGCAGTGTTTAGCCCCAGGCGGGATGCTTGTCATTGGCCAGGGCGAAGCGGTTGAATGGACTCATTCAAATGTTTCTCGGGTAGAAAACAGCCAAACATTGGCGTTTTTACGACATAATAATTATTAACATAATTTTGAGTCTGTCTTTAAATAACGGGCTTGAAATATCATAACGCATAGACTGGAGAAGTTATGGGGAACAGCCATGACTATATTGCCCTAGATTGGGTTAAAGGCGAAATCAAACAGACCTTGTCACAAGCTCAAAAAGCTTTAGAAGTGTTTGTTGAAAATAAAGACGACCTAACGCAAATAACTTTTTGTCTGAACTACGTTCATCAAGTTCACGGCACTTTGCAGATGGTTGAATTTTATGGTGCCGCATTACTTGCAGAAGAGATGGAGACACTCTGTCAGTTTGTCTTAGAAGGCAAAGTCTCTAATATTCAAGAAGCGCTTGAAGTTCTAATGGAGTCGCTTCTTCAACTTGAAAATTACCTTGAGCATATACAAAAAGGACAGCGTGATTTACCCGTTGTTCTCTTACCTATTTTAAATGACTTAAGAGCGCTTCAGGGTCGTCCTCTTTTATCAGATACATCATTGTTTACACCTAATCTATCTGCTGCCGATGTCGTAGAGAACTCAGAACATAATCTTAGAATGCAGGATGATCAGGTCCTAGCGAATCTTCGAAAATTAAGGCAGATGTTTCAGTTTTCCCTCGCTGGGGTGATTAGAAACCAAGACCTTGAACAGAATTTTACTTATTTATATCGAGTTGTTGTAAGACTTGAGAAGTTTTGTCTCGGTACATCGTTAGGCAAAATTTGGTGGGTATCCGTTGGTTTTTTGGATGCTATACAAGGTAATTTAGATGAGCTGAGCTCGGCAACAAAACAGCTTTTAAGAGAGCTTGATCACCAAATTAAGTTGATGATTGAAGAGAGTGATGACATTCTTGCAAAACCACTGCCGTCAGATCTTTTAAAAAATCTCCTTTATTACGTTGCTAGAACCAACGTTACCAGTCCGCGTATTGAAGAGTTAAAGACAAAGTTTAACCTATCAGCAGCGTTGCTCACAGATCAAGAAGTCGATGAAGAACGCCAGAAGCTTCAAGCGCCTGGACAAGAGACAATGTCATCAGTCGTCTCGGCTTTAAGTGATGAATTAAACCAAATTAAAGATCAATTAGACCTCTATGTACGTGGTGAAGATAAAGATAACCAAACACTTGCTGATTTAGTTCAACCTCTTTCGCAAGTCGCGAGCACCATAGCCGTCTTGGGTTTAGGTATATCACGGAAGATGATATTGGATCAGATATCAATCATTGAAGATGTGCTTGAATCTGGTGAACCTGCGAATGATCAAACGTTAATGGAAATGGCGGGTGCATTACTTTATGTAGAAGCTAACTTGGACTCATTAGCGAATGAACATACACCCTCGGGATCAGAAGTTGACCTACAAAATAGCGAAGACAGCGGGTTTATAGTACCTGCAGAACATTTTGAAAGTGCTCATAACGCGGTGATTTATGAATCACGGAATGGCTTGGAGCAAGCAAAAAATAGCATTGTAAACTTTATTGCATCTCAATGGGATCATACTGAATTAGAAGGGGTTCCAAGCCTGCTGGACAGTATTCGTGGCGGTCTACAAATTATTCCATTACCGCAAGCAGCAAAATTACTTCAATCTTGTAGCCGGTATATAGATGAACAACTGTTGACGGATAAAACTGTTCCAGATTGGCAAGCTTTGGACCGATTAGCCGACGCAATTTCCAGTGTTGAATATTATATGGAGCGGCTATCTGAAGGTGCTAAGGGGAATGAACGAATATTACAGGTTGCAGAAGAAAGTGTCGCAAAATTAGGTTATCCGACGGGGGGTGAAATATCCAACGGGAGTGAAACCGAAGTGCCAGTTCTATCTCAATATCATATTTCAGATATTGCGACTGAATCACCGGATGCAGTAGTGAAAGAAAGTGATGAAAATCTTATTGATGATGAAATTCTAGAGATTTTCTTAGAAGAAGCAGCTGAAGTTATCGAAGAAATTAAAACGACGATGACGAATTTAAGAATTGAACCAGATGACAATGAAGGCATTCAAACACTACGTCGTGCATTCCATACTTTAAAAGGTAGTGGTCGTTTAGTCGGAGCGATTGCGGTTTCAGATGTTGCTTGGCCGGTTGAAAACCTACTTAATAAGTACCTTGAAGCAAATGAAGGTATTGGTTTAGATATATTTGATTTACTTGATGCGGTAATGGATCAACTGCCAAATTTGGTTGAGGAATTTGCACAAAAAGTAGAATCATCAAATTATGAACATCTAGCAATTCGTGCTGAAATGTTGCTTGAGAATAAGACCACAAGCGATTTAACACAGCCTAAGTCAAAATCAGCACCAAAAGTAGAACTAATACCAGAACCAGAGCCCGCTCCAAAAGCAGAACCAATACCTGAGCCAGAGCCAACACCAATTGAAGTATCTACAGTTAATGAAATAGATGATGATGACGATGATTTAATTGATGACGAAATTTTAGAAATATTCATTGAAGAAGCAGGTGAAGTACTAGAAGCGATTCAAACTCACCTACCTGTATTGTTTGAGGATTATACCAATAACGATGCCCTTTCTGAGCTACGTCGAGCATTTCATACGCTGAAAGGTAGTGGACGAATGGTCGGCGCGTTGGTGATTGGGGATGCTGCATGGGCTATTGAGAATTTATTAAATCGAGTCATTGATGGCTCAATTATAATGAATAAGGATATTACCGGTCTCATAAGCCATGTTGTAGATAATATCCCGGCGTTGGTTGAGTGTTTTGAAACAAGAACAAAGCCGAGTTTAGATGTTCCTTTAATTGAAAAACAAGCAGAAGCACTAGCAAATGGCGACTTTGTTTCGGGTATTGGTAAAGCATCACCTGAAGATACTTCGACCATCATCAGTGAAGACGAGAGTCAGGATCAAACAGTTGTAGGTATCGATGATGCCTTGCTTGAAATATTTGAAAATGAAGCAGCTTCGCATGTGAAAAGCGTTGAAAATTTTGCGGCTGAAGTGGTTGAAGGATCAAGTATTCCGGTAGATGACGACTTATCACGAGCCCTACATACACTGAAAGGCAGTGCGAATACCGCAAATATTCAACCGATTGCAGCGATAGCAATACCTGTAGAAAAACTCATTAAAGAAGCACGAGCAAAGAATATTGAGATTACTTACCCTTTAGCTCAAGTGTTGTTTCAAGGCATGGCCTTAATTAAGGAAGGTGTCGCACAACTGGCGACCACTCCACATCGACTTATCGATGGAACTGACGACTTTTTAAGCTTTTTGGATACGCTTCAAAAAGAGGCCTTTAAAGAAGCTAGTGATGAAAATGAATTGTTGAAAGCTGCTCCGCAGGATCCGCAAATTATTAATATTTTCCTAACTGAAGGTTTAGATATTCTGCTGGATGCTGAAGGTATTCTCAATGAGTGGAGTGACAACCCGGTTTCCGAAGACGCTTTAGTTAAATTGTTTGGCGAAGTTAAAACACTTCATCGTGGCGCTAAAGTTGCAGGATTAGATAGTATTGCTGAGTTATGTGAATGCTTGGAAGAAAGCTACGGCAGTATAAATATTGACGAGAAAATTCCAGATCCTTCTTTCCTTCGGGATATAAAACGAGGGCATGACGCACTGATTGATATGATGGATCAGTTAGCCGCTGGATTAAGTATTAATTTAGATAATAAGCTCCTCGCAGCATTAAGAGAGCACATAAATGGTCAGCCTAGCAAAACTAATCAAGCAGATGACTCTCTACATGAAAAGTTAATTGAATTAGAAAATGAGCTTGATGGCGCTTTACCTTCTTACACGACTGAAGATGAGCCTTTACATGAAGAAAATGAGCTAGAGCAGAACAGTGACATAGATGATGATTTAATGGATGCTGAATTGGCAGAAATCTTCCTTGAAGAAGCCAATGAGATTGTTCTTGGAATGTCCCCAGCTTTAGCACAACTTAAAAGATCACCTAATGAAGAGCATATTCTTGTTCAACTCCAGCGTGACTTACATACCCTAAAAGGGGCGGCACGTTTAGCAGGCGTTGAACCTGTTGGCGATTTAGCGGATATATTAGAAAAAGTTTTTGAGTTGTCTGTCGATTCGCGTGTGGTGATCGGCGAATTATTAATGAGCTTGCTCGAAGATTCTGGTCATGCATTAAGTGCGATGCTGGTATCGATTGAACAAGGCAAACCTTGTCAGGCTCAAAATGATCTAATTGAAAAAATTAAACAAGCATCAGAGGCAGAAGAAGAAACGGCTACTTCAGTTCTTTCTACGAATACAGTTGCCCCGACAACCACTGAAAAAACTGATGTAAATACCTCCGACACAGTGAGTTTAGATGAGGAAATAGCTGGCGGAGGTGTGTTTGAATTAGACCCCGAACTAGCTGAAATATTCTTAGAGGAAGCGAATGAGATAATACATTCCTCTGGAGAGTTATTGCATCGTTGGGAAAGTGATACTCAAAATATTAATCTGGTTGCCGAATTACAGCGAGAATTACACACCCTGAAAGGTGGGGCTAGAATGGCAGAGATAGATAGTATTGGTGATCTATCTCATGAATTGGAAACATTATTTGAATTGATTGTTGAAAGCCATTTTGACCCATCGAGTGAAATGGTGACACTCTGTTTAAGTTGTCATGATGCTTTGGCAAATATGATTGACTCTATCAGTGGCGGGCATAATGCATCTGCGGCTGTTTCTTTGTTGGCGCAAATTAAACACGTTGTTAAAACCGGCCAGGTTGGTGACACTGCTACTGTGCCTGAGCTAGCAAGTGATAACGAAGTGACAGAATTGAGCGCTACCGATGCTAATTCTGAAGTAGAAACGGTTGCTGAAAGTGTCTCTGAAGATTTATTTGAAGGCGATCTTCTTCCGCTATTTATTGATGAGAGTAAAGATATCCTGTCGGCCGCGGCTGATTATTTAGAGCATTGGCGTGAAGATGAAGATGGTGTAGATGGTGTTATTGAGCTTCAGCGTGAAATGCATACCCTCAAAGGGGGCGCAAGGTTAGCAGATGTGGATGCTATAGGTGATTTAGCCGATGTGATGAATTATCGATTAGAGCAACTTATTGAAGGCCAGGTGCCTGATCATCAAACACTATTAACGGCAATTACGAAGGCATATCAAGAGCTAACAGAAATGTTAGAAAGTTTGATACATGGTACTGAGGTAGCGCCTGCGCCTAAGTTAATTCTTGAAGTGAGTAAAGCAGGTGGATATTCAGAGCCAAGCGCGGCATTAAACAGTCAAATGCTGAATGTACTTGAAACATCAATATTGGGTGATCTAGACGAGATTGATGCTGAAGTTATAGAGATGTTTGTTGAAGAAGCCCGAGAATTAATCGAGGCGTTAGAAGAACAGATCTCTGAGTGGTCGAAAGCTCCTGGTAATGCAGGTTGTAATTTAGAAATTCAACGAATATTACACACCTTAAAAGGCGGCGCTAGACTATCAAATATTAGTGGCTTGGCAGATGAAAGTCATGATTTGGAAGCGCGCCTGCTAGAGGCTCAAAATAAAAATGAGTCATTTGAAGGTGATCTAAAGAAAGCTGTTCTTGAAAAACAAGACATTTTGCTGAAGTTAGTTGATGAAGTACAGAAATTAGCTGAGTCCCCTGAAGCAATAAGCCCTATCGAAACTCCAGTAACTGTGCCGGTTGCTACCGTACAGTCTGAAACCTCCAATGCTAACGTTAGTCAGCCGCAGAAGACTGAAACCCCTAAAGCGAAAAAGATACCCAAGGCGACACAAAAAGCAGCACCACAAGAAACGATCCGTGTATCTTCTGATCTGCTCGAGTCCTTAGTCAACCTAGCGGGGGAAACAAGTATTTCGAGAGGGCGCTTAGAGCAGCAAATAAGTGATTTTGGTTTTACGCTTGAAGAAATGTCAGCAACCATAGAGCGTCTTCGTGAACAGCTTCGAAGAATGGATATGGAAACAGAAGCTCAAGTGCTATTTACCGCTGAAAAAGAAGGGATTACAGCGCCTGATTATTCAGACTTTGATCCATTGGAAATGGATCGTTATTCATCCATACAGCAACTATCCAGAGCATTAACGGAGAGTACATCAGATTTATTAGATTTACGTGATACTTTGTCGAATCGTGCACGAGATGCTGAAACCTTATTGTTACAACAGTCTCGCATCAACTCTGAGTTACAAGAAGGGTTGATGAAAACACGGATGATCCCGTTTTCGTCAATTGTGCCTAGATTAAGACGTATTGTTCGACAAATTGGTGGCGAATTAGATAAACAAGTTGAGTTTGATGCGCTAAACGTAGAAGGTGAAATGGATCGTTCTGTCTTAGAGCGAATGGTTGCCCCGCTTGAACATATGCTTAGAAATGCATTGGATCATGGTATTGAGTCTAGAGCTGATCGTAAGAAAACAGGCAAACCAGAAAGTGGTCAAATTATATTGTCATTAATGCGCGAAGGCGGAAATATAGTCCTTAAAATGACGGATGACGGTGCTGGCGTAAATGAAGCCATTGTTCTTAAGAAAGCGATTACACAAGGACTTGTGGATAAGAAAGCTAAACCGACGCACCATGAAATTATGCAATTTATCATGCTTCCAGGCTTTAGTACTGCTGAAAAGGTTACACAGATATCAGGTCGTGGTGTTGGCATGGACGTTGTCGCAAGTGAAATAAAGCAGATGGGTGGCACCATTGATATTGATTCAACCTTGGGTAAAGGGACGGAATTTACAGTTCGTCTACCGTTTACCGTATCTGTTAACCGCGCATTGATGGTAAATACCGGCGAAGACTTTTATGCCATCCCGTTAAATACAATTGAAGGTATTGTGCGAGTTAGCCCTTATGAGCTAGAAGAATATTATAAGCCTGATGCGCCGATGTATGAGTACGCTGGACGAGAATACAACCTGCAATATCTGGGTAAACTATTACATAGTAGCCATCATCCAAAACTGCAAGGGCAGCCATTACCTTTACCTGTAATTCTCGTACGTGGTACAGATAAACCAATGGCCCTCCAAGTTGACAGTTTGATGGGAAGTCGTGAAATTGTTGTAAAAAGTTTAGGTACTCAATTTGCGAATGTTCATGGCGCTTCAGGGGCTACAATATTAGGGGATGGTAGTGTTGTTGTTATTTTGGACCTACCTGCACTGATACGAGATGATAATGCAGGGCTATTAGGTGGTGCTGATATTCTTGAATCGGCCCCTCGGGACAAAGAGAAAGCATCGTTAGTGATGGTTATCGATGACTCCGTAACCGTGAGAAAAGTAACCACAAGACTCTTGGAACGAAATGGTTATGAAGTGATTACGGCTAAGGATGGTGTTGATGCGATAGCAACGCTTCAGGATTTTAAACCAGATATTATGTTGCTGGATATTGAAATGCCTCGAATGGACGGCTTTGAAGTCGCAACGTTAGTACGGCATGATGAACGCTTACAAGATACCCCTATTATCATGATTACTTCAAGAACGGGTCAGAAGCATAAAGATAGAGCCTTAGCGATTGGTGTAAATGGTTATTTAGGTAAACCGTTCCAAGAGCATGATCTATTAGAAAATATTGAGAAATACTTAAGCTAACTGTGACGGAACTCGACGAAACTAAGCAGCGACCTTATATCGGCGTAATTTCAGACTGTGCATTGCAGCGGCATGTACTGCAAAAAGTGCTGGTACGTTACGGGTTAAATATCGCCATTATATGCGGGCCCACTTTGTTGGACGCACAGGCTCAGGATCGCTTAGATCGTGTAGAGTGTTGGATATTAGAGTTAGATGATGAAGATTTTGAATCAGAAGCTTTAGATACATTGATTGATCAGGCCGATGTGCCAGTGTTATTCGGCTTGGGTAAAGCGCCGCCTAAAAATGATGAGGGTTATATCTCATGGGAGCGTCGTTTATTTGATAAGTTGGAAGAACACCTAGGTAGTGTTGAAATTTTAGAGTCGGAAGCGTCTATTCTTGCTTTAGGTAAAGACGTAAATGACCGACATGAACAAATACAGGACTCATCTGAAACTCACAAAAAAGATGAGCTATCTGAAAATAGGCCTATTGCAAAAGAAATATGGGTTTTGGCTGCATCCCTAGGGGGGCCGGCCGCCGTTAAAGAGTTTTTAGATGAAATGCCTGCGGATCTGCCTGTGGGCTTTTTATATGCGCAGCATGTCGATGAACACTTTTCTCATGTATTAACAAATGTACTCGGGCGACACTCTCAATTAGAGTTAAAACCTATGAGACAAGGTGACGTATTAAGAGAAGGTGAGGTTAGTGTTGTACCTGTCGGTAACGAAGTCATCTTTAAAGATAGCGGCGTGTCGATTACTCAGAAACCTTGGGAAGGGCCTTATGGTCCATCAATAGATCATCTGTTGGCTAATGTGCTTCGTTGTTATACTTCGCGTTGTCATGTAATTGTTTTTAGTGGTATGGGTAACGATGGGGCGTTAATTGCGCCAAGAATGAAGCGTCAAGGTTGTTGTGTATGGACTCAAACGCCAGAAAGTTGTGCCAACGGTTCAATGCCGCAATCGATTATTGATCTAGAGTGTTCGGGACTTACCGCAGAACCTAAAGAGCTTGCACAAGCATTAATTAAGCGAGTCACTGGCTTACATGTTGCGACAAATGATCAGCTAACAGCACAAACAAATTTGTCTCATGCTGAACTAGACGTTCAAGCAGATGACCATAAACATTGAATTGAGGGCTTAGCGTGTCGGAAACTGAAAGTATCATTGCAAGTTTGTATCTTCCTGTTAGTAATAAACAGCTATTACTACCTAACGTAAGTGTTGCTGAAGTAGTAGCCTATCAAGAACCAAAAAAACTTATTGAGGCACCTGATTACATTTTAGGCACGGTTCATTGGAGGGGGATTGATATTCCTGTCGTTTCATATGAACTCGCCAATGGTTTAAAGTTAAATGCTACCGCTAGTAAAGCTCGAATTGCTGTAATCAATTCGATTAATGAGCATAAAGACTCGGTGCCATTTTTTGCGATCATCACACAAGGTATCCCTCGTTTGGTGAAAGTGAGTAATGATATAATTAAAAAAACTGAACAGAAGAAAGGTGTGGCAGATGCGGCGTTGATAAAAGTCGATGGTGAAGACGCAACGATTCCAAATCTTGATTATTTAGAGTCACTCGTTCACTCGCATATGTAATCTCACACGGCCGCCAAACGATGGGATTACTGGGAGCACATTCGAAATCGAATCTAGGGAAAACCCGCTTCAATACTGCGCTTCTATCTTTATTATTCATTTCAATTTATCAAGCTTATAGCTTAATTGATCAGGGTTTTTTCTGGTTGAGTACACTGTTTATTTTGTCCGGCAGTTGTCAGCTACTTTTTCTGATTAAATCCCAACAACAAACAATCAGTAAGCGTGTTGCGTTGCTTTGTATCGTACTGTCGTGGGCTGCAGTTCTCAGCTCAAATTTTGACAAGCACGTAATTGTGTTTGACTGGTTTGTTATTTTAATTATTGCTGGCTACCTGATGTTAATGATTAAGCTTGCTAACATCATAAACGGTATTGGGCTGTTTGCACTGTTTAGCTTGTTGTCTTACGATATGGGACTTATCTCAGGTGCCTCTCAGTTATTACCATTTATTGTATTGTTGATCATTGCAAACTTATTAAGCTCCCAATATACCTATTTGATATCAGCGCTTAAACGGTCTCAGGTCAGTGATGCGTTAACGGGTTGTTCGAATAGAGAATACTTCTTGCAGGAAGTCATGAAATCGTCTGATATTCACTGCCGGTATAACATTAGTATGTCGCTTATCTCGCTTAAAATGAGTATTTCCGCTGAAGAAGTAGCGGTAATTGGTCGAGAGATATTTGATCAATATCAAGTATCTCTGTCTCAAGTTTGGGCTAGTCGGCTAAGAAATACAGATGTTTTATGTCGCTATCATGATGGCTTGTTTTTAGTGTTATTACCCAGTACTACACTTGAAAATGCCTTGTCTCTTGCTAGCGATTTGACTAAAGCAAGTGGTGATTATGACTTTGGAAGTCATGAGCAAGTTAATATACAAACAAAAACGGTAGCGCATGATGGATTAGAAAACTGGGAGGATTGGTTTAATCGTGTTGTATTGTGATTAAATTTAGCTTTTCAGTGAGCAAATTCTCAATTAGTAGCTAGAATAAATCTACACGTAAAATTTTAGAATTCTTAAGTTGTGCCGATATAGGTACCTAGAAACAGTAAACACCATTAAATTAAAACATAAGGCCTCTTGAATAAGAGACTGCTAACATTTAAAACTAAAAGAATAGCGGCAGAAATTGTTTTAATTCCCTGATTTGCTTCATATTATCTGCATTAAAAGATTGCAGGGGGTTGAGCAACGTAACAAATAAATTTAGGTAGAGCTATGTTTGGATTTAATAAAAATGCATTGAAAGTGAATGAAATTGCAGTCGACAAAGTTGATTTACAGGCTTTGGAGGCTAAAGCGGCCTTGCTCGACCAGTTTTTTTCACAAGAACCCGCATCACTGACTCAAGCGATTGCGTCTTCTATTGGTCAAAACAATGACTCAAGTAAGGGGTTTGTTAGTAAAGTTGAAGGCAGCTGCCAAGGTTTAGATTCATTAATCGATCAAGGACAGATGATCTTGTCTTCTGTTCAGGAAGCGTCAGAGACTTCGAATAAAACAGCGGATGTGTCACGTCAATGCAATGCAGATATGAGGCAGTTATCGAATAACGTTGAAACGTCCTCTCGTAATATATCTGAGTTTACTTCTTTATTAGAAAGCCTGGATGAAAGTAATAAAACAATTAGTAAGTTGCTGGAATCAATTAAAGCAATCGCTGATCAAACAAACCTATTAGCATTAAATGCTGCGATTGAAGCAGCGCGAGCAGGTGAGCATGGACGGGGTTTTGCAGTTGTTGCAGATGAAGTACGCCAATTAGCTAATACATCTAATCAGTCTGCTGAAGAAATTCAGGGCGAAATAACAAAAATAACAGAAATTTCTAATTCTGTAATTTCAAAGCAGCAAGAAGTTGCGGAAGTTATGAGCAACAGCGTTACCATTGCAACTGAAACAATGAATAACCTTGCTTCGATGGAGGATATTGCAAATAATGGTGCTAGCCTTGTTAGTGGGTTGTCTTCAAACTTTTCAGCGTTAACAGATGACGCTGAACAAGTTAAGTCGAACTTACTATCATCACTTGAAAACGCATCAAATGATGATGAAGCCTCAGCTTTATTACAGCAACTGTCTGATCATATAAAGCTTTTGTCACGATAAATAAAGCGGTAAACGTTGGTCACCTGTTGAGAATTTTTACAGTTTAAATTATAGCCCTCCCTACTCATTATTGATGTAGTGAGGGCTTTATCTTTGGAGGGTGATATAACTACTTGATCTAAATGAAAATACTTTGTTTTTTTTTACGAGTAGCAGAAATGAGTCAAGTTTGGCGCCCAAATTGCTTAATAAATATATGAGGAGGATAAGTAAATTTTCTCGTAACTCAGCCGATATAGATAATATAGGTATTTTGTCTCTAACAGCTTACCAGTCATATAGTAAACAATAAGTTGGAGTAGGATCATGGGTAATGACAAACATTTAAGAGTGGAAATGCTTCGCCGACTATATTTAAGTAAATGTGGCCAACTTGAAAAAGCGAAAACATCATCAAATACTTTGCGCTGCCAAGTACTAAAAGTTGAAGCCGAAGCAATCAAAGCAGAGATGGATATTATTTAATCACTGCCTTCTTACCGCTGTTCTTAACTATTTTCTACCTACTATACATCTATAGTAGGTGTGATTTCTCTTGAAAAATATTTCCTCCCGCAAAATAAGTATGTAAAATCGCCTCTTTCTAGATTTATAAGAAATACCACCTAAGTAATATTACTGGAATTTTTGAATGTTAGACGCGATATCTAAACACTATAAAGCCATTATTGATGACCTCGGAGAAGATAGCTCACGAGAAGGCATGCGCGATACGCCCATGCGTGCTGCGAAAGCAATGCAGTATTTAACCCGAGGCTATTCAACAAACATAGATGACATTGTGAATGGCGCTGTGTTTGAATCTGATAATGATCAAATGGTGATTATTAAAGATGTTGAGCTTTACTCGCTATGTGAACACCATTTGTTACCTTTTATTGGAAAGTGTCATATTGCTTATTTACCTGATGGTAAAGTACTAGGCCTTTCAAAATTTGCGCGTATTGTTGATATGTATGCACAGCGCTTCCAAATCCAAGAGAATTTAACACGTCAAGTTGCAGAAACTGTTCAGCAAGTCACAGGCGCTAAGGGTGTGGCTGTTATTATTGAATCACAGCATATGTGTATGATGATGCGTGGCGTACAAAAGCAAAATTCATCAATGAATACCTCTGTGATGCTGGGTGCTTTCCGTGAATCCCAAGCAACACGAAGTGAGTTTCTAATGTTAGTAACTCAGTAATAACGAACTATTCACATGTTTATGTGGCCTATTTTTGTTCTACATGCACGACTTGACGACTCTTTTACAGGACTTTTTAATGTTAAAGCTAGATACACTCAACCAACTCAAACAACTTAAAACTGATATAAAAGCTAGCCGAAATATAGAGAGTGGCGCAGTAAAGGGATCTGCCCATAAATTTGGGTTCGTGACCTTAGATAGCGGGAAAGATATTTATTTACCACCAGATGAAATGCAAAAAGTATTACCTGGTGATCGTGTAGAAGTTGAAATCATCAAAGATGCCAAAAAGAAAAAAATGGCAAAAATTGAACGTTTGTTAGAATCGCCAACTAATATTTTTTGTGGAAAATATGTCACGAAAGGCAAAACACATTTTATAGAGCCTGATATCCCAGGTTTAAGCCGTTGGTTGTTCGTTCCTCCTCAAAAACGTAAGAATGCGAAAGCACAAGATTTAGTTAAATGTCGCATCACGCAACACCCCTTTAAAACAGGCAATGCTCAAGCAAGCGTGATTGAGATTTTAGGTAACGACAAAGTCGTCGGTATTGAAAGAAGCTACGTATGTAGTAAATATGACATTAGCACTAAATGGAATGAGCAAGTTGTAGCACAGCTTGCAACCTTGGATGATGCAACGATTGAGGCTAAGAAAGCCGGTCGTGATGATTTAACTGAAACACCTTTTATTACCATTGATGCTGAATCAACGGTTGATATGGACGATGCTTTATATGCAACCGAGAATGATCAAGGCTGGATGCTTAGCGTCGCGATAGCTGATCCTTGCGCTCTCATTGAAATAGATTCAGCGATTGAAAAAAGCGCCTTATTACGAGCTACATCAATTTATTTTCCTGGCCAACAAGTACCGATGTTACCTGAAAAATTAGCGGGTGATTTATGTTCGCTGGTTGCAGGCAAAGATCGCTTAGTGAAAGTAATGACTATTCAAGTGATGACTGATGGTGCGCTAGGTGAGTATCAGATTTCAAATGCTGTGATTAGCTCGCGTCAAAAATTAAGCTACAACGAAGTTAGTGCCTATCTTTCAGCAGACACATCACCTGATAGCAGTGTTGAGGTCGATGAGACAGTAAAACCTTCTTTAGCTTGTTTACAGGCGGTATCTGAAGCTTTGCGCCAGTGGCGAAAAAAGCACCTACTAACTCAGCAGAATCGCACTGAATTTTCGATTTCTCTCGATGAAAGCCAAAAAATATTAGATATTACAGAACGCCCTACGACGCTAGCCCATAAAATTGTTGAAGAGTCTATGGTGGCTGCCAACCGATGTGTGGCAGAGCTATTAGCTGAGAGTGGGCAGGAAAGTTTGTTTATCACTCATAATGGTGTGCGGAATGATCGCCTTGAACCCGTTCAAAAAGTTATTAGGGATCAGGTCGCTGAATGTGAGAATATCGACTTATCGGAATTAAATGATTTTGTACAAGTCATGAGCGCCGTATCGACATCAGAAGATTTGAAACCTATTCACTTGGTGATGACTCGCCAACTGGAAAAAAGTCGGCAGACTTCTAACCCCTCGCCACATTTTGGTATGGGTTTAAAGCAGTACACCACATTTACCTCGCCTTTACGGAAAGCGAATGATTATCTGATACATAAGCAGTTAAGCTCGTTGAAAGACGGTAAACCTACGACATCAATTGATGCAAAACAGCTAGCGAAGCTAGAATTAAAACTGCAAAACGTGAGAGGAGCAGTGTTTGATGTTGAGCAGTGGTTAAAATGTCAATTCATGGTTAAGAATAAAGACGTTCATCAGGCAAGCGTATTAAGGACCTTTTCAACAGGTTTTCAAGTTCGGTTATTAGAAAATGGTATTGAAGGCTTTGTTTCTACAAAAGAAATGGACGGTAAGTATAGCTTTAATCAAGATCTACTAAGCTTGACGGGTAAAGCCTTGTCTTTCAAACTTGATCAGGTGATTGAAGTTCGAGTCAAGCAAATTGATTGGTCTCGAAAGCAGATTCAGTTTGAGTTATCTGAGGAGTTAAGTGCTGAAGCTTCAGTGAGTGAAAATATTGTAGTTGAAGAAACTAAAACAGAAGTTTGATAGACGCTTAATAGAAGTACAGGGCGAGGCCAGAGAATGAATCTGGTGCTGGCCCTATTTTTTAATTTAAACTTTGAGCTTTAAACCAACTAATCCCGCTAGCATGTACTCACTGATCATAGTGATGTAAGTCTCTTGGTCGCCAAGATATGGGCAGTTAGTATCACCATTCCAAATTGTGCCAATTGCACCGTCAAAGGTAGCTTCCAGCCCCATCATCAAGTGCTCTACAGGTTTGTTAGGGAATAAACCCTGGTTGATACCTTTTTGTAGGATAGTACCCACATAATCGGAGAACTGATCATCGATTGCTTCAAACTTGGCTCTAAGTTCTGGCGTTAGTCTTTCCCTGAAATCCCCTCGTTTACAGTAAAATGATACACGCGCTTCGGCAGGATTGTTTAAGAACATGTCGAATGATGTACTGATCAGTTCTTTAATACCGTCAATAATTTCAGGGCGTTCATCATCGATACGGTAAGCGTTTAAAGTACGCTTCATAAAATTAATTGAAATACCGGCATAAATGTCATCTTTGCTGGTGAAGTGTTTATACACAGTACCCTTACCAATCTCGGCTTTTTTAGAAATTTTCTCAACGGTAACTGTTTCCCAATGAGGGTCTTCAAAAAGACTAATGGCCGCTGTTAGAATTTCTTGCTCTCGGCGAGCAAATTCTCGTTGCTTACGAGACATTGGTTTTTCGATGGATGTTTTATCATCACAGTACTGCATTTGTATTCCTTAAAGCACTTATAGTTATATTTTTGGTCAATAAATGACCATTGGTCGCGAATTTTATCGATAAAATACATTCTAATCTAGTTATTTTTTCTAGCTGTAATAAAATTGTCTCAAATTTAAAGTAGTTTAGCCGTTATATGTGGATGACCGAGTTTTATGAACACAGATATTCTTCAGAAAAAATTTTTGCAAATTAGAAGTCACAAAGCATTTGAACTTTTTATTATATCCGTGATTATTTTTTCTGCCCTCTTGATTGGGGCAAAAAGTTACGAAGTTCCAGAGCAAGTACAGACATTAATGGTGTGGTTAGACTGGGGAATTACGCTCTTGTTCTTAATTGAAATCGTTATTCGGTTTATCGGAGAAGAGCATAAGCAGTACTTTTTCAAAAATGCATGGAATGTGTTCGATACACTCATTGTTATTGTTAGCTTAGTCCCTATTGATGATAGTGAATTAGCCTTGGTTGGCCGGCTAATAAGGATCTTTAGAGTACTCAGAATGATCTCTATCATTCCAGAGCTTCGCCTGTTACTTAACTCGTTAATAAAAGCCATGCCGCAATTGGGTTACGTCGTTTTACTGATGTTTATTATTTTTTATATCTATGCCGCGGTTGGAACGACGTTCTTTGCAGAAATAAATCCCGTTTTATGGGGAGATATATCTATTTCTTTATTAACATTATTTCGCGTTATGACTTTTGAGGATTGGACAGACGTGATGTACGAAATAATGACGGTTTATAGTCTTAGTTGGACATACTTTATTACGTTTATATTTTTTACTGCTTTTGCGTTTTTGAATATGGTCATTGGCATTGTGGTGAATGTGTTGGAAGAAGAAAACCAACGGATCAAAGATGAAGATGATAAGGCGCAAGGCCGAGCAAACCTGGATGATTTACAGCAAGAGATTCGAGAGCTAAAGGCTTTAATTATTGCAGGGAACAAAGGAGTAAAGTAACACCTTGGTTATTATCAAAGGTAAATATCAATTTACCTTTGTATCGTTTGCCAAACTTCTTGGGGGGAGGCCTCAAAATACCTTTAACTTAACGAAATAATAAATATTACTGTTTGGGGGTGGTTTTTTGCTTTTTAGATAGCGATCACATACCATCGTGCCGCTATTAACTATTCATTTTCTTATCATGTAGTTTTAATTATGTCTCGCCGAACGCTTCTTGAAATTGGTCTTTTTCAGCGCATCCTCATAGCCGCTAGTTTAAGTGGGCTTATTTACCTTGGAGTTTTCCTTGTTGCTCGATGAATGGCTTTTAGTAATAGAAAGCGTAAGGGGCAGTAATGACGCTTGAATTCGAAACTAATGTTCAGGATGATAGTACGCTAGAGCGTGACTGTATTTTAGAATTTGATAATGTCACACTTGGCTACGAGCTTCATCCGGCAGTACATCATCTCTCGTTAAAAATTAAACGTGGCGCTTTGATGGCTTTGGTCGGGCCAAACGGAGCGGGTAAAACGACGCTGCTAAAAGGTATTATGGGACAGATTTCGCCTTTAGAAGGTTCAATTATGTTGCATGAAGTTCAGCGGAATGACATTGCTTACCTGCCACAACTTAATCAAGTCGATCGTAGTTTCCCTATTAGTGTTCAAGAAATGGTTTCATTAGGTACTTGGCGTGAAACGGGGGCATTTGGACGATTAAGGCGACAACATAAAAAAAGGGTCGCCTCTGCGTTAAATCAACTTGGGCTAACCGGGTTTGAAAAGCGAATGATAGGCTCTCTTTCGGGTGGACAAATGCAGCGGGTTTTATTCGCCAGACTTTTAGTTCAAGAGGCGGATCTAATTTTGTTAGATGAACCCTTTACCGGAATTGATAGCCGCACGACTCATGATTTGGTTCACTTAATTGAAAGCTGGCACCAGTCAGGTAAAACGATTATTTCAGTACTACACGATCTCGAGCAGGTTAAAACACATTTTCCACAAAGCTTATTATTATCGCGTGAACCTATTGCATTTGGTGCAACGGAAGAAGTGCTGACGAAAGAAAACTGGCGTAAAGCTCGGGAGTTAAATGAAGCGTTTGATGAGCATGCAGATCATTGCGGTCATGATTAGAGGACTAGAGTTTGTTTGATTTTTTAATCTCGCCGTTTGTAGAGTTTTCGTTTATGCAGCGAGCCTTTATGGGCTGTCTCGCTATTTCTGTGAGTGCAGCGCCAATTGGTGTCTTTTTGATGCTACGCCGTATGAGTTTGACCGGGGATGCTATGGCCCATGCGATTTTACCTGGTGCAGCAGTAGGTTTTTTAGTCGCAGGGTTATCAATTGAGGCGATGACGATTGGTGGGATTGTAGCGGGATGTTTAGTCGCTGTTTTGTCCGGTTTAGTCTCTCGTTTAACGGATGTTGCTGAAGACGCCAGTATGGCGGCATTTTATTTAATTTCACTCGCCCTCGGCGTGCTAATTATCTCAGTTAATGGCAGTCAGGTTGACCTATTACATGTTTTGTTTGGATCTGCCTTAGCACTCAATAATGATGCGCTCTATCTGCTCGCCGGCATTTGTTCCGTTACTTTATTTGCCTTAGCCATTGTATTTAGACCTTTGGTTGTTGAGTGTATGGATAGTCAATTTTTACAATCGGTCAGTCGTTTAAGTCCTTTGGCTCATTTCTCATTTTTAGTACTCGTTGTTCTGAATCTCGTGGGTGGTTTTAATGCACTAGGAACGCTTATGTCGGTTGGCATGATGATACTTCCATCAGCGTCGGCGCGATATTGGGTAAAGAGTTTAGATATGATGTTACTGCTGTCATGCGTACTCGCAATTATTAGTTGCTATGTCGGTTTGTTATTGTCTTATCATGTTGGTTGGCCAACCAGCCCGTCTATTATTCTTATTCTAGGCGCTTTCTATGTGCTGTCTTTCTTGTTTGGCATGAATGGCAGTATGATGAGCAAGCTTGCTAAGCCAAAACATTTAAGTGCTTAAACATGAAAAAGTACTAATTTTCTGCGTCGATTAAAATGATAGGACCCAATATTATGAAAGCCTGGTTTAAAACTATTGAAAGTGATCCTGAAAATACGATTTACGCATTAGAAAAAGTACTTTCCGAGCTGACAGTAAACGAAGAGGGGCTTATCCCTGTGATTGCTCAAGACGAGCATACTCAAGCCGTGTTGATGTTTGCATGGATGAACCGTGAATCACTCGAAGAGACGTTACAAACGGGCAAAATGTGTTATTGGTCTCGCTCAAGAAAAACCTTATGGCGTAAAGGCGAAAGCTCAGGGCACTGGCAAACACTCAAAACCTTAAGAACAGATTGTGATGGTGATGTTTTATTGGCGAGTATCGAGCAAGATGGTGCAGCATGCCACACAATGCGTCGCAGTTGTTTTTACCTTAAATTTGAAAAAGATCAAGTACGTGTTGTGTCCGATCTATCGAGTTGAATGATATTCAGTATTTATCGGGTGCGCATTGCGCACCTACCGAAGTAAGTCTCTAAGCTACTTTTCTACAAACTGTTTTAAATAATCATCAGCCATTTTCCAGCCATCGTCAGGGTCTATCGTGTAGCTAAAAGGACGAGGGTTTGATTCTGACTCGATTAATTTCTTAATCTGTTCATCTGCTATGGCTGGGTTGTAAATACGGAACAACAGTTCGCGTGTTTTTTTCCAGGTAATTCTCGCTAGTGGAATTGCGTTGCCGTCGAGTCGGAGTTCTGTGTCAACTTGCTGGCAAAAAGGTTCGATGATTTTGGCTTCATGATCTAGCGTTAAGCCTTGCTCGTCTTCGGTTTCTAAATCTAATATCAGCGATAACTGCCAGCCAAATAAATTTCTTTGTTCTATTTCTAATGCTGCAAGCGTTGTGTTTACTGCAGCATAAACCTGAGCCTCCTCATCTTCTCGTTGTATGACTGTATAGGATGGGGCAGGTAATACAAATTTCGAACTGGTCACGCTTAAGTCTCACTCAGGTCATATTAAAAACGTATAGGCAGCATAGCTGGCTGCGATTCAAGAGCCGATTATACTGGCAATGACCTGTTGAGGCTACTTGTTACAAATAGGGCACAAATTGTACTTTAAGACTGTTTTTGTAGCTTGTGGATGAACGAAGATAATTCCAACATTTTATGTACTAGTCAGGTTTTGGATGTGTATGTTTATCTAGAGTTGCTTTAAAAGACTATTGTGCGTTAATCGCATAGGTACGATCTGATAAGTTTTTATTACCGCCGATGTGTAAACCTTGAACCAAAATACTTCCGCCATCTTTATACGCAAACTCACCAATCGTTAATTCAGTCTCAATATCGATCGTAATACCTGCTTGGCCTTTTACTTCACCCAGTTTTTCATCTTCTAGAGGTTCCAACTCAGCTTGTACGAAGACTGAAGTTAATGACAATATAGTGACTAATACTGCTCTTTTAAGAAGATTCATCTTATTATGGCCTTAAAACTAAAGATATTTTGATTGCTTTCTAATGATGTTTTGGTGCTCGAAAATTAATTATACCTAGCCTAGTATAGCGAAAAACATGAGGTACACAATATGCGGAAAAATAAACGCGCGATTCCTACAAATATTATTACCGGCTTTTTAGGGGTAGGTAAAACAACCGCGATTCGTTATTTGCTTGAAGATAAGCCGTCTACTGAAAAGTGGGCTGTGTTGGTCAATGAGTTTGGTGAAGTTGGCTTAGATGCAAGTTTGTTGGCAAGTCAGGGTGGTACTCATCAGGAAGACGGTATTTTTATTCGTGAAGTGCCTGGGGGCTGTATGTGTTGTGCTTCAGGATTGCCGATGCAGGTTGCGCTAAATCAGCTTATTTCGCATAGCAATCCAGACCGTTTGATTATAGAACCGACAGGGCTTGGTCATCCTCAAGAAGTTTTAAATACTTTAATGCACGCTAGTTATCAGGGGGTGTTGGATGTTCATGCCACGTTAACGCTGGTTGATGCGCGAAAAATATCAGAGACACGCTACACAGAGCACGAGACCTTTAAACAGCAGCTTCAAATTGCAGACACTATTATCGCCAATAAAATGGATCTTTATGACGCGGAAAGTTTAGACAATTTAAAGCAGTACTTGCATCAATTACAATTGGACGAGATTCCAGTCCATACCGTTACTCAAGGTTGCATTGACAGCGAATGGCTAAAAATAATTAGCCGCTCAGCAGTAAATGAAGGTGAAAGTCAGAGCCATTATTCTCATTCTTCGGAAGCCAGTGTACTGATGCAAGCGCGCGTTGATTTTCCTAAGGAAGGATTTATTAGAAAGGATAATGAGTCGGATGGCTACAAAAGCAGTGGTTGGATATTCGAATCACGGTTTGTATTTGATCGAGCAAAATTATTAGCGTTATTTACTGGTCTCGCAGTCGAACGACTGAAAGCAATCTTCATTACGCAGCAAGGTGTGATTAGCTTTAACCAAGTAGACGGTGTTTTAAGTTACTCGGAGGCTGTTGACACAATGGATAGCCGGATTGAAGTGATCGGACAAAATTCATCTGCTTGGGAATCGCTTGAATTATCTCTATTAGAAGCGGTACGCTAAAGTTAGTACTCGCTGACTTATTAAGTGTTATTTCATCGTCTTATTTATTTTAAACGACATTTAAAATTGGAACAGTCTGTTCACACCCTCTAACATAAACTTACTTGACTAGCCTACCTACCGATAGGTAGGCTGTCTCTCTGTTTATGAACGGATCAAGAAATGAACACTAAACAACAAATTGTTGAACTATCAGCAGGTTTATTGCGTGAACACGGCTTTAGTGGCTTTAGCTATTTAGATCTGTCTCGTGCTTTAGGGATTACTAAAGCGAGTATTCATCACCATTACCCGAAAAAAGACGATCTAGGTTTAGCACTTTGTGGCTGGACGCATGATTGGCTAATCCAGGGATTAGATCATTTTGATGCGAAAGGACATTCTAGTTGGAATAAGCTCGAGCGTTACCTACAAGCGGGTCTTAAGCACACATTAACTGATCATAAAATGTGTCCAATTAGTGCGTTATACAGCGACTTAAATAAGTTGTCTGACCCAATGAAAGTAGCCTTGAAAGCGTTAGACGATATTGAATTAGATTGGGTCACAAAGGTTATGTGTGAAGGGGCGCAAGAAGGTGAGTTTATTAAACAGAATGACGCCAGAGCTATGGCGGCGTTATTTATATTTAGCTGTAAGGGTGCCTTGTATTATGCGCGTTTGCACGGTCAAGAATTGTTCCATCAAACGATGACGCAATTTGAACAAATTCTAAGACAAACCGGAGAAAACTATGAATACTGAAAATCCATTATTTCAACCGATTCAATTAGGGCCTTTAGCATTGCAGAATCGGATTGTGATGGCACCCATGACGCGTACTTTTTCACCCGGTAATATTCCGAATGATCTTGTTGTTGCGTATTATGAACGCCGTGCAGAAAACGAAGTAGGCTTGATCATTACGGAAGGAACTCCAGTGGGGCATAAAGCTGCAAATGGTTATCCGCGTGTACCGTTTATGCATGGTGAAAAAGCGTTAACAGGTTGGAAAAAAGTTGTGGATGCTGTGCATGCCAAAGGTGGGAAAATTGCGCCCCAACTTTGGCATGTTGGCGCGGTGCGCAAAGAAGGAGTGGAGCCAGATAAATCGATTCCAGGTTATAGCCCATCAGGCTTATTTAAACCGGGAAAAGAAAACGGCATCGTCATGACGCAACAAGACATTGATGATGTAGTTGAAGCGTTTGCACAAGCCGCTGCAGATGCAAAAGAGATTGGTTTCGATGCCATTGAAATACATGGGGCCCATGGATACCTGATTGATCAATTTTTTTGGGAAGGTTCAAACCAACGTACGGATGAATATGGTGGTGATTTACCTGCTCGAACAAAATTTGCAGTCGAAGTCATTCAGGCCATTCGACAGCGTGTGGGGGCAGATTTTCCGATTATCTTCCGATTCTCTCAGTGGAAACAGCAAGACTACAATGCGCGGTTAGCCGAAACACCAGAAGAATTGAAAGCATTCTTAATGCCTCTAGTGGAAGCAGGCGTCGATATTTTCCATTGTAGTACGCGACGTTTTTGGGAAAAAGAATTTGAAGGTTCTGAAATGAACCTCGCTGGCTGGACGAAAGAGTTAACGGGTAAACCTGTGATTACGGTCGGTAGTGTAGGCCTTGATAGTAGTTTTATTGATGAAGACGGGGGAAGTTTAGATATGTCTGATAAAGCAGGGGTTGAAGCAGGGTCAATAAAGCAGCTATCAGATAGAGTGGGGAACAATGAATTTGAGTTAGTGGCGGTAGGACGAGCGTTACTTCAAGACCCTGAATGGGTGGTGAAAGTAAAAAACAACCGCTTAGAAGAGTTACAAGACTTCTCAAAAGAGTCATTAATGCAGCTGGTTTAGCGCTAAATCGTTTTACCATCTGTTTCTGTGGCCAAACTATGATAACAATGTTACTTAAGGTGGTCACATTGATAGGGAGATGGTTCAGGTTAAAAAAGCTCACCTTCATGCTCTATGAAGGTGAGGTAGCAGGCTTAGAATAAACCTGTTGTGCATTCAGGAATAGACGAGATTAAGAAGCCTCTTAATTGGCCTTCAGGATTTTTTCCATACCCAACAATATAAGTGCCATCTGTAGAGATTTCTTTTAGCCTGGTATTTGTCCAGTTAGAAATGTCGATACCGTTTTCGCTTAACATATCAGTAATATCCCTAATTCCATTTACTTCGTCCCAAACAGAACCTGAATTACCACTAGCTCCCACAATAATGCTGCCATCATAGTTTGTGCTTTCTAAAAGCATGGTTATGATTGTTGAAGTATCAGTAGTACTATCCCACCGTTGATTGGCATAACAGGTGACATTGTCGCAACTGGGGTCTGTTTTAAACGTTCCGACGACGATGTTACCATCGCCAGAAAGATCAGTGATACGACCCATACCTAGGACAGTATCTGTCATTCCAGGAACTTCTTGAGCTGTAGTGCCTGTTTCATCAATAGTTACTAATTGGTTTGCCATTGTGAATATGTTTGAGTCATTACTAAAGTGAACATTACGCCCCCAATCATATTTTGAGAGCCAGCCGAACCATGGAAGGCCATTCACGTAATTACCGGATTGTGTACCATCAGTTAAATTATAAGTAGTTGTACGACCACCTAAAGTTGTTCCGTCTGGCGATATATTTTTTGAAAGGCCTCCATTAAGGCCTTCAAGTATTTGCAAATTACCTTCGCTATAAATATAGTTTATAAAGGTTCCTACATTAGGCAGTGGATACATTATGTCGTCAGAAGAATAGTAGTCAAATGCAATGACTTGGCCATCGGCAGATATATTTGCGCCGATATGGGGCTTTTCTGAATAGGAAGTATTCCATGAATAAGGAATTTCTGGAAAATCACCCAGATTCACCAAACCTTCAGAACTATTCCATTTATACAAATCAAAGTTGTGGGAAAATACAACAGTACCTTCGTCTGAAACTGATATCGTTGCTAAAACATTACCTGAGATAGTGATATCACCGGGTATTTCTGTAAAAGTAACCTGAGCAGCCTGTATAGGATTACTAATGAAGGCTGCGACGAGTGCCGAGCCACCTATAAATGATTTAATATTCGATTTAAATTTCATGCGTCCTTTCCTTATTATTACTGTTTATTGTTTCTTACTTCTCAAGCATGAAGTTTTATATTATAAAATATAATGTTTACTTGAGTTTTTATATCATATCGTAGTAAAAAAATGACAACGACTAACTTTCGTTACATTTGTGACCTGGTTTTTTAAAAGAGACGCTTAACAACTTAATGGCTTTCAAGTATTTGATATTGTTGGTTTTTTCGCTAAGTTAATCACGATGCAACAAGGCTTGTTGGATGTAACTAAATTCGAAATCTTCCATTTTGTAGATTGTTCCTGCAAATTTAAATACGAAGGTGAAGAGGAATAAGTTAGCTCAGATTTAAATTGATAAGACTAACGTAAATGAGCCCACCTGCACTTTAAAAAATTAGTGAAATCAGGACTATTCATTGAAGTAGTCTCATTGATATAAAAATCAAAGCTCATTTGGAATTTAAGACATATACCAGACCAATCTATGCTAACAAATGGTGACCACATTATGATCTCAGGAACACATCGAGAGCGCTAAAGTCTTGCGTATAATTAACTTCTCGTGTTTTTAATTGGCTTAAGTCAGTATACTTTTGCATCAACTATCGATACTTGAAGTGAGTTATGACGAAACGATCTATTTATGTCGCTTATACGGGTGGCACCATCGGTATGCAAAAAACGGAGCAAGGTTTTGCGCCCGTTGCTGGCTTTCTTACTCGCTATATCAAGTCGTTGCCAGAGTTTTATCGGGTAGAGATGCCTGAATTTACTATTCATGAATATGATCCACTGATGGATTCTTCTGATATGTCGCCGACTGATTGGCAGATGATTGCGGATGACATCAAGGCAAACTATGAGAAATATGATGGTTTTGTGATTCTTCATGGCACCGATACGATGGCCTTTACAGCATCGGCTCTGTCATTTATGTTGCAAGACTTATCAAAGCCCGTGATTGTAACGGGGTCTCAGATTCCCTTGTCGCAATTACGCTCAGATGGCCAAATCAATTTACTTAACTCGCTTTACATTGCTGCTAATTATCCTATTTCAGAAGTTAGTTTGTTTTTTAATAATAAATTATACCGAGGAAATAGAACGACAAAAGCGCATGCAGATGGTTTTGATGCATTTGCATCACCCAATTATCCTTGTTTGATGGAAGCGGGTATTAATATACGTTTAAAAGCCGGTGAAATTAGTAGTGGGCATCCCCAAGCTTTAACTGTCGCAGAAATTAGTCCTCAACCTATTGGGATTGTGACCTTATATCCAGGCATCACTACGAGCTTAATCGAAAACTTTTTGCATCAACCTATCAAGGCATTGATCCTATTAACCTATGGAGTGGGTAATGCGCCTCAAAACGCTGCATTATTAGATTGTTTATCAAAAGCGAACGAACGCGGCATTATTTTGGTGAATTTGACACAATGCCTACAGGGAAAGGTCAATATGGAAGGGTATGCAACGGGTAATGCACTTGCTCAAGCGGGTGTAATTAGCGGCTTTGATATGACAACAGAAGCAGCTTTAGCGAAACTGCATTATTTAATGTCTAAATCTTATAGTACTGAGCAGATTCGTGAGGCAATGCAGAAAAATTTGGTCGGAGAACTCACCGAAAGTGAATGAATATTTTGTAGGTCGTTGAATGTCATTCACAACATTTTCTTTTTTATTTATAGCCATGGTCGTGCTTGCTGTTGTGCCAGGGCCAGGTGTACTCGCGGTTGTGGCAAGATCGATGGCTTGTGGTTTCTTGCATGGGATGGTGACAACAGCCGGTATCGTTACGGGCGACTTTATCTTTATCTTATTAGCTGTTTCCGGTTTATCTGCGGCAGCCGAAATACTTGGTGATCTTTTTAGTATTGTTAGTTATATGGGTGGAGTATATCTTATTTGGTTTGGTTGCTCATTGTGGAGAGCTAAAACCAAGGCGCTGCAGGTAGAATTACTTGATGAACCATCATGGTATGAAAATTACTTCTCAGGTTTATTTATTACCTTATCAAACCCCAAAGCGATTCTATTTTATGCTGGTTTTTTTCCCGCATTTTTAGACTTAGGCACGCTTTCATTCATTGATGTCGTTACGATTATGGGTGTTACGGCACTTGCAGTAGGCGGAACTATGTTGGTTTATGCTTATATCGCCAGCCATGTAAGAACTGTCTTTCAAAGTGAAAAAACAGAGAAAATAATTAACAACATCGCTGGTTTGGTGATGGTTTTAACCGGCATATTTTTACTTTTAAAAGCTTAATTTACGTATTTGTCTTGAATGTTTCCCAATCTGAAAGCATCGACTATACCGACGACCCATGCGGTGAATAACGCGAATAGGGCTATATTCATTTGCTGTGCTTCTGAGTTCAGTACTTGTTGTGAAACAAGTGCAGATATTTCCTCTGTACTTAAAGGAATATTACTGGTTTGGATTTGCTCCGCTATTTTCAAAGCCTTCTCAATGGTCGTGACGATAATTGAATACAGTCCTGCAAAAGCGGCAATGGCTAAAATTGACCCCATTACATACTTTTTTAAAAAGAAATGCCCTGCACCTGGTAGAACAAAAGCAGAGAGTAAAGCCGCCTTAATAGATTTTTTCATGAATAATACGCCTTTTTTATTATGCTAAAGCAGTGGTCTGGTTTCTTTAGCGAAGCTCAACTTATAACCTCTGTAGAATTAAAAAATGATACATTCAATTAGCGCGTATATCTAGAGGTATTAAGGTTACTAATTACTAGTGTAAGCACCCGTTAGGGTCCTAAGTTATGACCTTGCTAAGAAATGGACTTAGGAGGTATTTGAACTATATTTAACACACTTAATAAGATCAAATAACAAATGGGGAACTATGATGATTAAAGTAACGTTAGGCATTATTTTGTTTGTTTTTTTCTCTACTGTTTGCCAAGCAAATACTGTCACGATCAGGGCGGATGAATGGTCTCCGATTAATGGTGTTCCCGGTGCGACAGATCCAGGTTATATGATCGAGCTAGCGACCATTATTTTAGCCAAGCACGGGCACGAGGTTGAGTATCGTACAATGCCTTGGAAGCGAAGTGTCAAAATGGTAAGAGATGGCGCTTTTGATTGCGTTGTGGGCGCATACAAATCAGATGCACCTGATTTTTTATTTCCTGAAGAATCATGGGGTTTAATTGAGTCTTCTTTTTATGTAAAAAAGGGGAACCCATGGCGGTATACGAATTTAGATTCGTTAGCTGAGGTGAAACTTGGAACGATAGGTGGTTATGCTTATAGTGATGAATTAGATGCATATATAGAGAAAAACAAAGCAAACTCTAAAGTAAATGTATTGAACGCAAATAACGCGCTTGAACAGAATATTAAAAAGCTAAGCCTTGGAAGAATTGATGTCACTATCGAGTCGGACTTGGTGATGAACTCTAAACTTAAGGCGCTTGGAATGGAGAAAGAAATTGTTCTGGCTGGCTTATTAGCACCACCCGATGATATGTTTATCGCTTGTTCTCCCGCGAAATCAACCTCGAGTGAATACGTGAAACTATTTTCTGACGGCATTCAGGAATTAAGAGCTTCTGGGAAATTAAAAGAAATTTTAACTAAATATGGCTTAAAAGATTGGAAATAAAATAAACATTGATTAAATATCTAGATATTCAAAAGCGATTACTTAACTATGCATTGTTACAGTTAATATTTTGCTCACCTGTTCTTGGCGATACTTCATACTCTTGGTACGTTTTCAATATCCCTCCTTTTGGTTCTGAATCGAAAGGTGGTATTGGTTACGACCTTGCTCATGCTTACATTGAGGCAGGTTTTAAAAATAAAATTATTGTCGCTAATCCTGCACGATGGGGAATAGATATGACTGACCCCAATAATAATACTTTTTGTACGACAGGTAGTTGGAAGCTGCCTAATACCAGCCATCGTGTTTACTCTGATTCCATTCTTAATACGGTTGATTATGGTGTGGCAGTTCGCCCAGAACTGTATAAAAAATTATCGAATAACGGACAAACAAGAATCGTCTCGATTGTGGATGTTATTAACAGTACGAAGTCTGGCAGGCAGCTGTTGATGCTAAAAGGACGTCCAATATTTGGAGGTATGGGCCGAATAATAGAAAAAAGCAGGCACGAAAAAGATAAGAATATCCGTTATATGACTGGTTCAGAGGGGCCTATTAGTATGCTAAAAATGGCTACTATTTCAAATCGAAATGTTGATAGCGTGTTAATCTTTCCTGAAGAATTGCCTATTTTCTCACAACAGCAGTCTGATCATTCCCTAAAGTATCTGATGTTATCAGAAGGAAGTAACTTCGCACCGATACGTGCCAGTTGCCCAAATACAAAGGAAGGAAGGATGATTATTTCTGAAATTAATAAACTATTGAACAATGGGTTAAGAACAGTCGCCTTTAATTTGTTTCAAGAGGCGCTACCCAATATTAAAGAAATTAGAGCGCAAGCAGCCTTAAATCAGTTATGTATCAAAGATAATAACTGTAAAGATCCGCTGATAGTAGATTAAATAAATTTATTGCTTAACAAGTGAGCATACATCTTTGCCTATTTTAGACATTATACTTATTGCACTTATCTTAATCGCGGGTGCTTCGATTGTGTGGAGTACCCTTAAAGTGGGTATTTCGCCCATGCCGAGCTCCCATAAAGCCCGAGAAGCCATGTTTCAGTTGGCGGATGAAGCGGGAGAGGGCTCTATTTACGATTTAGGGAGCGGTTGGGGGCATTTGGTGATACGTCTTGCAAAGCGATACCCGCATCGGCAGATCGTGGCTTATGAGTTATCAATATTGCCTTGGCTCATGACCTTATTACTTAAAAAGTTATTAGGTTTAAATAATTTGGCAGTGCATCGTGAGAATTTTTTAAGTGTAGACCTTTCTGATGCCTCAGTGCTCTTATGCTATTTACACCCTCCAGCCATGAAAGCAATTAATGAAAAGCTAGGTCAAGATGGTGGCGGAACGCACTACCTTATCAGCCATAATTTTGCGTTACCTTCGCGCACAGCGCTTAAAGTTGTAAAGCTAAATGATTTTTACAAATCCCCTGTCTATTTATATCAATTGAATGCCTTGAATACCCAAGCCTGAAATTTAGGGTGTGGGTTCAAATACGCTTTATTGAAATTTTTTGCGGTAAGTACTGGGGGAAATATGGAGCCTTTCTTTAAAAAGTCGTCTAAACGAATTGATGTCTTGGTAACCAATATCGTAGGTAATTGTTTCCACGTTTTTATTTGTTGTTTCAAGCAGGTACTTAGCTTTTTCAATACGAAGGTTTTGTAAGTATTGAATCGGCGTTATTTGAGTTGCTTCTTTAAAACGCCTGATAAAGTTGCGTATTCCAAAGCCAAACTTTGTAGCAACTTCGTCAAAAATAATGGGCGACATATAGTGTTGCTCTAACCAAAGCTGTATTTGTTGAATTTCTTTATCTTCATGGTTTCGGTTGAAACTTTGCATAATATAAGGTGTTTGGTCTCTTCGTCCGGTATCGACAAGCAGTTTTTTTGAGCATTCAGAGGCTAGTTCGCTAGATATAAATTTTCGAATCAGATGAAGTAACATGTCACTCCCAGCAGATGCGCCACCTGAGCAAATTATATTCTGATCTTCCGTCACAATATGGTGCTCGCTTAGATTTACTTTCGGATAGCGTTGGCGAAAATCATTCGCAAAATACCAGTGCGTCGTTGCTAGTTTATCGTCAAGAATACCGGCTTCAGCGACGATGAATGTACCTGTGCACATGGTGGCAATGGTGGCGTTATTAAGATAATGATGTTTTAGCCAAGGTGCAAATGCTGAAAATCCAGGTAATAAAGGCAATACTTGGAACAAAAAACCAGGCACGATAATTAGATCGGTCTGGCTAATGTCACTCAGTTTCTTTTGCGGGGTTAAGACTAATCCACCGGTACACTGAACCGGTTTCCCATCTAGAGATGCTGTTTCAATTTCGAAAACGGACTCTGTGGTACGTGTATTGATTTGATGCAGAATATTTGCACTCTCTAGACCTTCTAAGGTCGAAGATACACCCGTTGAAGAACATAAATGAGCCATCAAGACCGTTACTTTCATGTGTACCCTCCTTTAAGTTTTACCGGTCTGAATTCTATTGAAGCAGAATAGAATCATGGGATATTCGAATGCATAAATGGCGTTGTATTTGTCATTTATGCCTGTGTCTTCCGTTAAGGTCAACCTTTAATATTGTCTGCATCGTAATTTACTTCATTGATTTAATCGTCAGGAATTTCAAAATGCAGGCAAAAGTGAATACTCAACCAAAAGCGAAAAAACAGCTAAAGAGCAAAATAATTGAAGGCGCTTCCGCACCAGAGCAAGTTTTAAAAGATATGTGGCAGCTAAGGTTGGATTTTCTTAACTTAAGTATTAGTAAAGATGAAGACTGGTTAAAGTTTAGCGAAATCTGTAAACGAAAAAACACCTTATTGATTACTTTCTACGATCAAGATGATGACCTGCAAGGTTATTACACCTTTGCTTTTTGTCCGACAGAGCATGAAAATAGAAAAGCATTATTAGTGCACGCAAAATACTATTATGTTCGTCCCGCCTTTCGTGGACACCCTAAAATAACATCTTCGAGTTTTAAACTAATACCAGGCATGATTTGGCGATTTGGTTTTCGACAAATTTATGTGGTCGCATTTTCATTTCCAACGTCGTATGTGTCGCTAAGTCGAACATTTGGTGGCGCGATGGCGATTCAGAACGAAAGCACGCCAGAGTGGGAAAAAGCAGTGTTAGAGGGTTATGCGAGTTCTCAAACCGGCAACGACTGGGATCAGAAACAGAAACTGATTTTTAATCAGAACATCCCTATTGGAGAAGATCGGCCCGCATCAGATAGTGTGAAAGATTTGAGTTTACACTATCAATCGATGAACCCTAATTGGACAGATGGCATCTCTATGCCAATCATGATGAAATTTGACTTAGCCACCATAAAAAGCGTAATTAAAACTAATTTGCGTCGTAAAAAGCGACAATGATGCCTCATCGATGCTTGGGCGCTTTAATTTAAATCGTCGTAATTGCGAATACCATGATATGAAAAAATCACATTTCATCCTGCTATTTTTGAGTAGCTTAATTATTTGGACTACGGGTAATGGCTTATTACCGCTACTACCTGTGTATGCAAAAAGCTTAGGCGCGAATGACTTTATGGTGGGGGCTTATCTAGCATTTTCCTATTTATGCTTAGCATTAGGAGTGATGAGCTCGGGGTATATTGTTGGACCGCAGGTGTCGAGAAAGCGCTTAATTATTTACTCTGGCTTGGTATGTTTACCGTTAACTTGGCTGATGGGTTGGGTGAACTCGGTTGAGTTATTGATTCCTATCACATCGTTGTTATGGTTTTTAGGCGGTATCGCATTTTCTGCATTAAACACACTCGCCTCAGATTTAACGGCACCAAGATCAAGAGGCGCTTTCTTTTCGTTATTTGCAATGGCTAGCCCGCTCGGAGCGATAATTGGCGGGCTGATATCAGGGCCTGTTGTCGACCAATGGGGTTACCAGACTTTATTCAGCTTAATGACACTGGTGACCTTATTATGGCCCTTAAGTATTTGCTTGTTAGAGGTACCTCTTGATAGTGTTGGTCCGGTTAATGGTGTTGAGCCAGTAAGCCAAGCGGGCAAAAATGAGCAGAGCGCTCCCCTTAACACAAATATTGTATGGTTAGTTTTGGCGAGTTTAGCCGCTTTTACCGCAAACTTTATGGGAACCTTAGGGGTTTCCTTGAGTATGAATGAGCTAGGGTTTAATGCCACAGAAATCACCAGTACCGCGGTAGTTGGAGGCTTAATAGCCTTACCTTTTATTTACGGTATTGGCCGATTATCTGACTTGTTTGGTCGAAAGAAATTCTGGTTGATCTGCTGTGCATCAGGTTTGGTTGCGCTTTACTTGTTACCCACCGCAGTGAGTCTATGGAACTATTGGTGGGTCGCTTTATTGTTGCGGATATTTTCAACCGGCAATCGCGGTATCAGTAACGCCTGGGTCGTCGACTTAAGTAACGGACTAAACGTGCCAAAATTAATCGCATTGCTTGGTTCAGTAACCTGGGTGGGAGGAATTGTGGGGTATTTGATGACAGGTTATGGCTTATCTCACTGGGGGCGTGACATGACTTTTGACGTGGCGTTGCTCTTTTCGATATGTGCCATAATTTTTGTTACGCCGATAAAGTATTCCCCTAACGAAAACGTAAAGGTAGCCATATAATGAAGCCGCTAAACCTCAAATAATTCGCAAAGCTCGATCACGCGCTTTACTTCATCTTTTTCATTTTCTGTAAGCTTGAGCCATTCTGATTTTAATTCATGCCAAACACGCACCTGAAATGTTTTGACGACACTTCGAAATGGATAACCACATAACTTACCGTCGTATAGTGCTTTTCCTTGGTCAAAAGCGGCTTCATTAAAAAGGGTTTCACCGTTTTGCTTAGCGAGTTTATGAGCTTGTGCATTTTGCACCATTAAAGCCGAGAAGGTGAGCATAATGGTGTTTAATAACGGTTTAATTTCTTCACTTAAATATAGGTTTGCATTAGCTTGTTGCGGGTGATTGTTTTCATGAATTCTGTTTAACCAGGCATAAGTATGAGGGGCCAGAATTTTCATTTTATCTGAGGCTTCAGGATCAACTAGATTCATACCGAGTTGTCCATAAGCGCTGGCGTCTGCAATGGTAAACCGATCTCCTAATAAATAAGCTTGTTTGGAGAGAATAGTTTCCATGTTTCTAAGGTATTTCTTCCAGCTATGATTAAGCAAAGAGTGAGTTTCAGGAAATCCCACACGAGCAGGCGGGGTGAGAGGCTTGGAAACACCTGATTTGTAATTTGCTGGCGCAATACTGAATAAATATGGGCAGCGTCTGACTTGTCTGCGAGGAAAGCTTTTCGAAAGCACCCAAGGTCCAACAGGTGGCAAAGCATGGCGAAACTCTTTTGCTAATCGTTTTCCCATCTGATTGCTTTTTGCGGAGCCGACCCAGCGCATGTGATGAACAAGGTAGAGGCCGAATTCGTCAAATGCTTCATCAATGAGCTGTGCAATAAAACGTAAGGCGGGTTTTTCTGGGTACAGTGCAGGATGAGTATGGTCTTTTCGTGTGTCTAACCATTGTGCAATCGCGCTACTGTCGTATTGAAAGTGTTTACCATCATGACTTAAAAAAGGTACCGCAGGGTATTCGTCTAAGCTTTTATTTAAGGACGGGTAACGAGAAACTTGTTTCCGTCGCTTTGCAAATTCCAATGATAATAAGGTGCGCGCATTTTCAATATAACCACCTTGATCAGGAAGGCGGCGATATGGACGGCCAGCATGTTGTAAACAAGCCTGTAGCTTTAGTGTAAAACAGGATAGCTCAACACCCCAAATAATATCATTAGCCATAACCGTGTGCTCTTATAGTAGGTGTTGTTGTATAAAGTTTGAAATGTCAGCGACTTCTTCGAAACAAAGCTCATGTTCCATTGGATAGCTTTTGTAGTCCACTTGGTAACCCAAAGATATCAAATCGTCAAATGCTCTTCTTCCTTGGGCTTCTACGACCATAGGGTCATGTGAACCGTGGTAAATATGAATTGGAATAGTTTGGTTTTCTGCGCTTGTCTTAATATTGTTCGCGGTCGCAAAGTAAGTGGATAAAGCCATGAGACCTGCAAGTTTGTGAGGGAAAGTCAGTGCAGCATGATAGGCGACAGCACCGCCTTGAGAGAATCCGGCAATCATAATTCTTTCACTACTAATACCTCGATCCAACTCCCGTTGAATCAACTTATGTACCTCATTTACGGAATTAAATAGTTGTTGTTCGTTTATTTTACGAATTTCTGTCATTTCGAGTATGTCATACCATGCTGGCATCACATATCCAGCATTTGCCGTGACAGGAATTTGAGGCGCATGAGGAAAAATGAAACGAATGAATGAATCTTGAGGGAGGTTAAGTTGTTTGGGGAGCATTTCGAAGTCATGACCGCTTGCTCCTAAGCCATGAAGCAATATAACGCTGGCATTAGCAGGCAATTTTTGTTTTTTTTCGTTACAGAAGGGCTCAATTTCAATAAAAGGTAACAGCGACATCATATAGGCCTAATCAGTAGTAAGAGTGTGTAAGTGTAACGCGGAGGGCTAAAAGTCGCTATTTTAAAGCGGTTTAACATTCTTTTACCTGTTTTTTGCGGTAAATGAATGGCTTTTCCCAAACGCTGTCTACACTGAGATTAAGCACCTACAAAATTTGTTGTTGATTTTCGACTTACTTATTATTTTACGTAAGGTTTGAATTAATTTTGAGGCTAAGTTTACGTGAAAGAGTAATTCTTTGTTTTAGGATAAAAAGATGAAATTAGCAAAAGAAACAAGTAATAAATTTCAAGTAGAATCTCGATCTGCTTTTAATCGCATACTTTTAAGTGGCTTGATGGCAAGCAGCTTTTTAGTTGGCTGTAGTAGTATGGGGCAAAAAACGGACGAAAACTCAGAGCCTGTTGCACCGCCAGAAACTGCAGCAAGTACGCCAGTATCTAGCTCAGAACCTAAAACGAATACAGAAAGAAAAGTAGAAAACGCGGACGCTCTCATGGCAACATTAGTGGCACCTATTGAGGAACCAGTTACTCAGGAGCCCGAAGTGGTAATCGCTAAACCTGTAGCGAAAATAAACGTTGCAGAAGTAAAAAAAGAAATAAAAACGGAAGTAACGACAGCGGTTAAAGTGAAGCCTATAGAGAAAATTGTTGCACAAGCCCCCAAAGAAAAAATGGTACCGAAGAAAGCGGAGGAAGTAGTGGCTGCTAAAAAAGTAACAAAGTCTAAGAGTATACTAAATACTAAGCCGCTAAAAATTAGTGTAAACGATTTGCCCACTACCTATGATATTTGGCAGTTTAAACAAGGTGTTGCGGCGTTAGAAAAGGGCGTAGTAATTTCTACGCCAACTTGGGAAATGGGTAAAGAAGGTTATAATTCACAAATTTGGTTGACCGTTATGGAGAATCAGATTCTCATAAATAGCTCATCAGATATTGATCTGAGTGCCGGAGAACTAGGCATTAAAATTAATGGTGGCGAGCTTGTCCCATTTACGCGTATAGAAGATAACAACATTGGTGTACTGGAAGGCGAATGGCTAAACCAGCTTCAAGAGGGTGGAACGATGGATATTTTCCTTGGCTTTTTTCCTGGGAAAATCCCTCAAAGCGATGTCTTTAAAACTGATGTTAGTTTAGATAGCTTATCGAGAGTCGTCCCTACGTATCGTAATTTGCTAAAGTAAAGTTTCTTAGAACGCAGGGTTGGTTCATTAAATTAAAAGCCAGCTCGCGTTTGATCTTCGTGTAGTTTATCCATGCAAAAATCTGCGACTTGATGATGTTGCTAGCATGGATGAAAAATAATCAATGATAACCTTTTAAAACCAAATTTAGCCCCCATTTAGTTTGCTTAATATTTAAAATTCGTAAAGACTAAATGAGAGCAACTATGTCTGAAACAGAAATAAAACTATCGACTGACGAAGAAAAAGCATCCTACGGTGTTGGTTTACAAATGGGCCAACAGTTATCGGCTGTTTTTAATGGTGTATCATTAGAAGCTGCTATTGCCGGGATCAATCATGCTTTTTCAGGTAAAGGGCCACAGATTCCTGGTGAAGAAATCAATGCTGCATTTCAGGTGATTCAGGCAAAAGTTGAAGAAGATAAAGCAGAGCAAGCGAAGCAATTTGCAGGTGAAGGCGAAGAATTTTTGGCTGAAAATGCAAAGCGTGATGAAGTAACCGTGCTTGAATCTGGCCTACAATATGAAGTATTAACTGCAGGTGAAGGTGATATACCAACGGCACAAAGCGTTGTTAGCACGCATTACCGTGGTACTTTGATTGATGGCAAACAGTTTGATAGCTCGTATGACCGTGGTGAACCAGCTGAATTTCCAGTAGGCGGTGTAATCGCTGGTTGGACTGAAGCACTACAGCAAATGAAAGTCGGTTCAAAATGGAAACTATTTATTCCATACCACTTGGCTTATGGTGAAGCCGGTGCAGGTGGTGATATCGGACCATACCAAGCATTGGTATTTGATATTGAATTGCTTGCAATCGTTAGCTAAGCAAACGCGCTAAAATATCGATTTGATTTGAGGTATCTACCTCAAATCAAATGACTTCTAAATCATATGCCAACCCCGCCTATCAGGAATTTGGAACACTGTTTCCAGCAAAAAAAACATTTTCATATACTTTTGTTAAGCCCCTCGAAAATAGTTCATGCTAGACTTCCCGCTCCTAACGATTAAGTTAATTTATTTCTGAAGAGCAAAAATAACAGATGGTCAGACATATCACAGACAGCCAAAATGCTGCCTTGTATAAAGAATTTGAGCAAAATGGGCGTCAATCCAGTGCTTACTTCATTTTTCAAAAAAAAGTCCGGTGTTTTACCTCCGAAAATAAAACTGATCGTGTGTTTTATGCACGTCAAATTACTCCGTTAGGGCGCGTTAATATTGTCTTTACTAATCCTCTATGCGCCAGAAATAATATGTCGGCATTGCTAGCGGAATTTCTAGCATCGCAATGTATACCCACCTTATTTGTTGCGGTTGACCAAGAAGTTGCTGAAGCGTTAAGGCCATTAGGTTATTACATTAATCAAACGGGCTCTGAAAGCCGCATACAGCTTGAATCATTTGAGTTACATGGGCATAAAAAGAAGCAACTTCGACATGCCTCTAATTTTGGTCGTCGGAAAAATTGCGAAGTAAAAGAACTCAAATGGGATGACGTGGATGCAGCACAAGTCAGAAAGTTATCAGAAGTATGGCGAAAGAGTAAAAGCGTTAGTACTCGTGAAATGCAATATGTTACCCGACCTCCGGTATTTGGTGATGAATGGCGTGTTAGAAAATTTTATTGCATGCAGGGGGAGAAGTTGCTGGCGTATGTTTTTTTTGACCCTTATTTTGAACAAGGAAAACTAGTTGGCTATTGCGCTAATATTTTACGTACATTGCCTGAAAGGGAGTGCAATGGCGCTATCGATTTTACGATTCTAGAAGCGGTTAAAATTTTTCAAGCAGAGGGCGTGTCGGAGTTATCACTTGGTGTGGCTCCCTTAAGTAATATCCAAAAAGATGAGAATGATCGTAAAGGCGCTCGCTGGTTCAGTCAGTTATTTTATAATTATGGAAATAACTTATATGCATGTAAAGCGGTGGCTTACCACAAAAGCCGATATCGCCCAGTCGAGACGTCTTGGTATTTATGTACTAAGGACGTCAGCTTATTCAAAGCTTATTGGGGCTTGTTGTTTGGCTTGAAAGTACTCGGATCAAAAGAGCTGTAGCATTTTTCGATGTTGAGTCTTTTAGACGGACTGAAAGATAAGTTCTCGCCCGAGGCGGAAGCTTTCCTGTAGTGCCTAAATTTAATCACTGAGACCGACCTAAGTGCGTAAACTCATTAAACCAGAGCACAATTCAATATATGAGCTTTCTATTCGATATAGTGCTTAAATGAAACTTTTTAGTTTATTTATTGTTAGTGTCTGGATGCTTTGGGATATAAATTCACCACATTACAAGGTGGCATTTTAGTGTCGAGCAGAGTCGCTAAAGGCACAGGGCGAGAGTAAAAGTATCCTTGGCCAGTATGGCAGCCATAGGCAGATAGGAAGGCTGCTTGCTCTTTGGTTTCAATCCCTTCCGCTAATACTTCCATATTCAAATGTCTGCCCATTTCTATAATGGTTTTAACGATGGCTTGTTCTTTGGTGTTTTCAAGCATGTGACTAATGAAACTACGGTCAATTTTAAGCACATCAATAGGAAATTTCGTAAAGTAATTTTGATGATATTTAAATATCTGCTTACGAACTTCAAGTAACAAAGTATGGGCGGCACCGATAAAAAGTATTGATGTAAGAGCGTATCGTACTAAGAGTTAAAACGAGACTTTTCTTACATCAATACCTACCTCAAACGGGCGCATATTTACTATAGGTTAGCGACGAGAAATAACGGTTAAAATCATGATCTGACGTTGTTCCCATACGCTAAAGTGCCACAATAGCTTCTATCTCAATAAGAAGGTCGGGTGTAAACAAAGAATCGATCTTAATTAAAGCACTTGCGGGGAGGTTTTCACCATAATACTCAAATAAAAAGTCTCTTAATTTATCTATCTCTGTTAAATCAGTGACAAAGATGGTGACTTTAATGAGGTGTTGCAGCGACGTACTCTGCTGTTCAGCGATCAACTCAAGTTGAGAAAATATTGCCTGGGCTTGCTCGCTAATAGTGCCTTGTTCCGCTCGGGTCCCAAAGGCTGTTAAGCCGGATGTATAAAGTGTATTTTGATGTGTAACTGCATGCACGTAGGGCCCGAGTGGCAAACCCAAGGGCTCATAATTGTTCCGCTGTATTTTCATTAACGCATTCCTTATAGGGAAGAATGATAATTAGTAATTTTTAAGCTTAACTTCTGAACTTCAGGGCCGCATGCAAATGCTATCAATGCTGCAACAGGCCAGGCCAATGAAAAAGCAGTAAGCCATTGCGCGTAAAACGCCTGACTCCAACCAAGATTTATCCAGGTAACCCAGCAGCTCATTAACAGGGAAAATATAAACGACATTAATAAGGCAAAAATAAGTCGTTGTTTCATACTTCAACCACGCAGTCCATCAGCTCCGTCATCTGAAGTCGTTCGATATAAATTAGCTTAGTCCATGACTGCGCAAGGTAATCTTTCGTATGAGTTGACGCGAAGTGTTGCTGCAGTGAATTATCGTCGTGCCAGCATTCCCATAAGGTAAAGCTGCCAGGTTTATCCAGATGCTGCAGTACTTCAAATTTTATGTTGCCGGGTTCTTGACGAGTTGCAACGGCTAGGGTATTCAAGGCATCTCTTGCCTGCTGCACATCCTTACCGTTAAGAACTTCAATACCGGCACTAATCCATAACTTATTCATTTAAGTCTCACTTATGTTGTGTTTAACAATGTTGAATAAGTCTATATAGTTGTTGTTTTAAGAAATACAGATACTTATGCAACTTTAGATTCCATATTTGAAATCATGATTGATGACATCGCATTATTTATACACATCGTACAATACCGAGGATTAGCGGCGGCAGCAGAGCACTTACAATTACCGGCGGCAACGGTGACACGTCGTTTGCAAAAATTGGAAGCTCGTATCGGCAGCCAACTGATACATCGCTCTGCCCGACAGTTTAACCTGACACAAGAGGGGGAAATTTACTTTCAAGCTTATGTCGATTTGGTGCAGCAATTTGAATCAACTTCAAGGCTTTTGAGTTCTGAACAACATCAACTCAGCGGTCCATTAAAAGTCCTGGCACCCACTAATATTTCTTTAGGAATATTACAGCCTACATGGTCTGCATTTATTAAGGCATATCCGGATATTCACCTAGACCTACAACTAAATAATACAACCGAAAATGTAATAAGTGCACAAGCAGATATCGCCATACGAATAGGCCCACAAAGCGATTCTCTGCTTTACCAAAAGCGCCTGGGTTCGATAAGTACCATAATAGTGGCTTCACCAGAGTATCTGTCCTTACATGGCAGGCCATCCACACTAGATAATTTAAATCAACATCGAGTCATTGGTGTTAACAATTTATCTACTTGGAAGCTAACTAATGGTGAAACCCAGCAACAGGTAACGCTGCACCCCAAATATACAACGTCAGTGAATGATATTGGTTTAGCTAGCCAACTTGCTTGCGATGCCGTCGGTATGGCTTTGTTACCAATTAGCGAAGTGAAAGATGAACTAAGTCAAGGGCGGTTACAGCAAGTACTACCCCCTTGGACGGGGCCAGTACGAGACATATTTACAGTCTGGCCTAGTGGTAAATTATTAAATGCGAAAGCTCGATGTCTAAGAGACTTTATGCAGCAATATTTTACTCAAGAGCCTGTATTGCAAGGGAAATACACATTTCTATGATGAACTCTGGATAAATTCTCGAGTGTATTTTCTGAGAGCTAGTGAATAGCTTTTCGTGTTTTAAGTGAATACCTTGTTATTATTGCCGATTGGAGGCTAACCATTCAACGGGTTAAGTGACTTGTTTTGCCACTAAATCGCCTCTTTGGACTATGACCTAATTGTCTTGATTTCGTTTGCTAGCAAAGCGCTGGCTAAGGAGTTAAAGCGTTGCCTTTCAGTCGCACTAAATACTGCTAGCTGTAAGCAAAAAGCGTTACCTATTTGATTGCCAGAAACTGAAACTGAAAATGAAATCCGAAAGCGATACCTTTTGTTCACTTTAAAGACTGAGCTAAATTAGCTTTAAGTAAAGTATGTAGAACGGACTCCTTTAAGTCAGCTCGTGTGAAAAATCAGTTTGAATATATAGGCTGGTCCTTAAGTAATCTATTTCCAGAAAAGTTAAAAATGACCGCAGCTCAAAGCATGCTGAGCTAAGAAATTATAGGTCCAATAGTGCCTGTCTTGCAGTATGATTCGTAACGGCTAGTCACAATTTTTCTATAAGATGTATATCGCTCAAACTGCTCAACTATGAATTTTGGGGCTACAGCCGCAGCTAAAGACTAAAGACCAAAACTTGTATCGATTCAAACTCGAACTGACTGGGTTCCAAATTAGCCTCTAATTAGTTGAAAATAGTACACTTAGATCGCTCTCTTTTTGATATGAGAGTGGCTGACCCCGTCGTGTTTTGGTTTACTCATGCGCTAGCTCCTTATGAATATTGAAGCTAGCACTTTGACAGACTTATAAATCAGGAAACTGATAAACCTGTAAATTAAAGTATTAACACAGGAATTCATGGTGACAAATAAACTCATTGATTTCTAAGCGTCTTAAAGATTTATTATAATAATGATCGATTATTTCGAACTTTATCGTAGTTTTATTCGACTTTACTGAAAGCAAAAACTCAGTTATAAATTAATAAATATCTTCAGTCTTAGATGCAATTATTTCTGAGATGAACAATAAAAACAATTTAGGTTAAAAAAGGCGATTCTAATTAAAATTTTATATTCAATTATTTTTGCAATGGTAATTTTATTAGCTATTTATATTAGCTACAAGTTTGATCTAGCGTCTGCCGCATGTCTCTTTATAATTGGAATCATGGGAGGTGTTGTGGTGTACAGCCCAAAAGGTGAACTACCCAGTGACTAAAGATCATTGGGTAAGCTCGCAAGTAATGTGATAAATCAAAGGCTGATAACGGCTGTTTAGTTGCTAGCTTCTTGCCGTATTAATAATCTCAAGAGTAGCCGGATGTTTTTTCCTACGGTCGGGTGAAATCACATAATACTGCTCTTTAATCTCATCAGTTCTGCCAATAATATCTACCTGATACTGAGAAGAAATTGTTTCTTCAATGAGTGTTGGACCGGTAAATATACCGTAACCCGATTGTCCAAATGATTTTAGTAGCGCACTATCATCAAACTCGGCAACAATATTCGGGATGATATTGTGCTTATCCAACCATGAAGTTAGTCGTTGTCTGACAACAGATTTTTTGCCTTGCATAAGAAAAGGTTGTCCTGATAATGATTGAGGGAATCCTTTTGTGTATTTAGATGCAAGTTTCTTAGATGTAAAAAATGTAAGACCGCTTTCTGCAACTAGATGGTTATAGGCCTTTACGTGACTACCCGCTTGAAGCGGCTGGTCTGTTAATACTAAATCGAGTTTATTGATCGCTAAATCAGCCAGCAAAGCATTCTGATCACCTTCATTACAAATTAGTCGCACCGACTTTTCCATGTTTAAGGAAGGGCTCAGTAGCTTAAAAGCCAGTACTTTCGGTATCACATCCGTTATGCCAACGGTGAATGTTAATAAATGATCCGGTTGTTGGGTCTTAAGTAGGTTTCTTAATTCATCGCCAAGTTCAAATATTTCTTCAGCATTCTTATAAATCAGCCGTCCCATTTCTGAAAGATGTAGAGTTTTTCCTTTTCGGTCAAATAGATCTACACCGATTTGTGCTTCGAAGCGGGTAATTTGGCCGCTAATGGTTTGTGGCGTTAGATTTAGTCTTGTACTGGCTTTAGCAATGCTTCCTTCTGTTGCGACAGCGTAGAAATAATAGAGGTGATTGTAATTAAGTGGTGTCATGAATATTTACCATTCGAGAAAATCGATTATAAGTAAAATATTATTCGAATTTACAGATGTATGCAAATTAGTTATAAAAGTACTTTTAATCAATCGCATCACCCGTGGAATTTTTTTCACGAATTTATACATATGCTTCAGTATGGTTTTGGTGCAGGTCTTAAATAAAAACTATCACATATTTATTATGTGATACCTCCATTTTTATAATGATTTGATTATTTTTTCATGGAGAATATTACATGCAAACATCTAAAGTGCTAATGGCTGATGATGGTCAGTATGAAATACTTTAAACCAATAAGGTGTTGCGTAATACCTATGCCTTATTATCGGTAACTTTATCATTTAGCGCCCTTACTGTTGGCACTTCGGCAGCCTTAAACCTTCCTCATCCAGGTATAATAATAACTTTAATAGGTTATTTCGGTTTGCTCTTTCTGACCACAAAATACCGCAACAGCAGTACTGGTTTGATCTGTGTTTTCGCACTGACTGGATTTATGGGCTATACACTTGGGCCAATTATTAATAGCTATTTAAGTATGGCTAATGGCTCAGAACTTGTAATAACAGCAATGGGGGCTACAGGATTAATATTTCTTGGCTTATCAGCCTATGCGCTTACTAGCAGAAAAGATTTTAGTTTTATGGCCGTTTTTTTAATGGTTGGTATCTTGGTTGCTTTTTTGGCAAGTTTAGGAACAACTTTTTTTGAAGTGCCAGCCTTGTCATTAGCCGTGTCATCTATGTTTGTGTTGCTGATGAGCGGTCTTATTCTCTATCAAGCCAGTGATATTATTCATGGAGGTGAAACAAATTATATTATGGCGACAGTTTCGCTTTTTGTGGCCATATTTAATCTGTTTACCAGCTTGCTACATATTCTAGGTTTTATGAATGCTGATGATTAAATTCTATCATTAATCAATCGACCACCATATTTACTAAACAGTAGGGAGAGGGTTTTCTGTAGATTAAACGTTGAGATTTTGCTTCGCAACGGTTTAATCAGCCAGCAACTCAAGAGAAGGAACATGCCAGCAACAGACAAATTAATAGGAGGGTACCAACGATTTCGCAATGGTTATTACCAACAACACAGAGAACGACTGCTTAAGTTAGCAGATGAAGGGCAGTCCCCAAAAATAGCGTTGGTTTCTTGTTGCGACTCGCGAGTTGAACCTTCAATTATCCTAGACCCTGAACCAGGGGATTTATTTGTAATTCGCAATGTGGAAAATCTATTACCTCCTTGTGAAAGTGACGATAGTTTTCATGGGACTAGCGCGGCGCTAGAGTTTTCCATTACTGGATTAAACGTTGAAAGTATCATTGTGTTGGGGCATACCCCGTGTGGTGGTATTAAGGCTCTAACTGGATGCAGAGCCAGAATCTACTTTATTTATTTCAAACTGGATGAAGCAATTACACGTCGTTCGAAATAACATCTTAAGTGACAAGAATCTAACCTCTCAAGTTCAGCGTAACCATGTATTCGAGCAGCAAGGTATTTCTCAATCTTTGAAAAATCTGACTTCTTTCCCATGGATATGTTCACGCGTCAATAAAGGAGAGCTAAAGTTGCATGGTTGGCATTTTGATCTAAACAGCGCTGAACTTTTTGCACAGCAGGATAATATAAGTAAATTTAAAAAAGCTTGTTAAGTATGTAATAACAAAACTTAGAAGTATCAGTTGCAATGTTGAGCAACTACGATCTTTATTTAGTTAACTTTAGTGGTGTATTCGTTTTTTTCGAATATAAACTTCCAAATATTCGACTATTTATAAACGAATTTCTTTGATAATTTTACATCACTCGATGTAAAGTCCTTTCCCTACATCCTTAGAATAATGATAAAAATGCCTAAGGGGGGAGGCTTTTCAATTTTCAATTGCCCTATCAGTTAAGTTCTAGAGGTTTTGTTGAGACATACGATCAGTCTATCTGCGTGCTTAGCTGCATTTTGGTTGCTTAACTCAGGCCATTATAGCTTCTTGATGCTGTCTCTTGGCGCCGCCTCGATAGCATTCGTTTTATATCTATCGCACAGAATGGATGTAGTCGATCACGAATCACAACCTGTTCACCTTACTCTGAAGCTTCCTGGCTACATGTTATGGCTTGGAAAAGAGATTATTCTTGCCAATATTTCTGTAGCCAAACATGTTTGGCTGGGTAATAAAACAATTTCACCGACTTTAGCTACGATTAAAATTAGCCAGAACAGCGATATTGGAAAAGTTATCTATGCGAACTCAATTACTTTAACACCGGGTACTGTTACTGTGGATCTTGTAGGTGATCAAATCGTTGTACATTCATTATTACGCGAAAGTATAGAAGCTTTGGAGGCTGGTGAAATGGATCGTCGTGTGACTCAGTTGGAAAGCAAATGATAATTGCAGCAACTTTAGCCATTCTTGTTGCCATGATACTGGCTATTAGCCGTGGAATCGTTGGCCCTACTTTTTACGATCGTATTCTTGCCGTCAACATGTTTGGCACCAAGACAGTATTGCTTATTTCCCTGTTAGGCTTTGTCATGGGCCGACCTGAATTTCTCGATATTGCCATGGTGTATTCGCTTATCAATTTTGTCAGTGTGATTGGTGTATTGCACTTCTCTGACTCTTTTGATACTAAATATAGTCAGCCAAACTATATCCAAGACAATGAGGCATCAAAAGAGGACTCATAATGGATATTGTCATCAATATAAGTAGTTCAGTGTGTTTATTGTTAGGCAGCTTCCTTTGCTTAACTGGTGGTGTTGGTATCTTACGATTTCCTGACTTTTATACGCGTATGCATGCAGCGGGTGTAAGCGATACCTTAGCAGCAGGTTTAATTCTTGCGGGGTTAATGCTGCAAATCCCAGACGGTATCGTGGTACTAAAACTTATGATGATTCTCCTGATGACGTTGTTTATCAATCCTGCGGCAAGCCATGCATTAGCGCAAGCGGCTATGCGTAATGGTCATATGCCAGTACTTAAAAAAGATGAAAATATTGAAGGGGTAGAACAATCGAATCCCTAATTGATATTATCTTATTGACCCTCTTGGTATGCATTGCTTTTGCTATCGTTCGTATGAAGGACTTGTTTGCAGTGGTTATGCTATCGGGCATATACGGACTGTTATCTGCTAGTTTTTTTGTTGTGATGGATGCTGTTGACGTGGCATTTACTGAAGCATCTGTTGGCGCAGGAATTTCTACTTTACTTATGCTAACGACGATTACTATGGTTGGCCGCCAAGAAGAAGCTGAACGTCATAAACCAGTATTAGCATTAGTGACTGTGTTTGTTACCGGAGCTTTACTTGTTTACGGTACACTGGATATGCCGTATTTTGGTTCAAAAGAAGCACCTGCTAACCTTCATGTCGCACCTCATTTCATCAATGATTCCATGAAGGAAGTCGGTGTGCCTAATATGGTAACAGCGGTACTGGCTAGTTATAGAGGCTTTGATACGTTTGGCGAAGTAGCAGTGATTTTTACTGCTGGTGTTGGGGTGCTGGCTTTGCTGTCAGTAGTTCGACGCCCAGAAGACGATGCTGAAATTGATGCTGTTAATGACTCTATGCACCAACAACATTTGATCTTACGAGTTTTGATCAAGATATTAATTCCCTTTATTTTCTTATTTGCTTTCTATGTTCAGTTTCACGGTGATTACGGGCCAGGAGGCGGTTTTCAGGCAGGTGTGATTTTTGCTGCCGCGATTATTCTTTATGCGATGCTATTCGGTTTAAGTACAGCACGGAGGGTTATTAACCAGTCCCTTATACAGTTTTTATCTGCCGCTGGTGTCCTTGTTTATGGTTGTGTTGGCTTGGTCTCTATATTAAACGGAGGTAATTTTCTTGATTACAATGTTTTATTATCCAACCCTATATCAGGCCAGCATCTAGGCATTCTACTAATTGAGTTGGGCGTTGGTATTACCGTTGCATCCGTTATGATTCTTATCTTTTTTAACTTTGCTGGACGTAAAGACGGAAGGCCAAACGATGATTGTAACAACGTGAATAATAGTGACATAAATATTGAAACTAGGGAGTCAAAATGATACTTGGACTCTATAACTACTGGGTTGTAGTGGTACTGATGATGATCGGCCTTTACATCGTAATTGCACACGGGAACCTAATAAAAAAAATTGTAGGCCTAAATATTTTTCAAACATCAGTTTTTATTCTGTATATAAGTATCGCTAAGGTTGAGGGTGGAACCGCTCCTATCCTTATTGATGGTGTCACCCAATACTCAAACCCCTTGCCTCATGTTTTAATTCTTACTGCCATTGTGGTCGGTATCGCGACGACGGCTTTAGGGCTTGCATTGACGGTACGGATAAAAGAGGCCTACGGAAGTATTGAGGAAGATGAAATTCAGGCTAAGGATAATAAAGAGTGTTAACACATCTACCCGTTTTGCAAGTTATTGTTCCACTTATGGCGGCGCCTCTATGTTTGATATTAAAGCTCCCAAAGTTAGCCTGGTTGTTTGCTCTGATGGTGAGTGGCACTGCTTTTATTATCAGCATTACTTTGCTTCAGCAGGTAATGACTTCGGGAACAATTGTCTATGAACTTGGCGGCTGGCATATGCCGTGGGGTATTGAGTATCGTATTGATGAGCTTAATGCCTTTCTGCTATTAATTATTTCAGGCATCAGTACCGTAGTTTTACTTGCAGCTCACACCAGTATACAAAAAGAAATACCCAAAGACCGCCATACTATCTTTTACGTTTTGTACTTGCTATCTCTCGCCGGGATGCTGGGTATAGTCGCGACAGGTGATGCCTTCAATGTATTTGTTTTTTTGGAAATTTCTTCACTTTCAGCTTATGCGCTGATCTCATTAGGTAAAGATCGGCGTTCTCTTTGGGCATCTTATCAATACTTGATAATGGGCACTATTGGTGCGACGTTTATTCTCATTAGTATCGGTTTAATGTACCAGATGACAGGTACTTTAAATATGAAGGATCTTTCTGAACGTTTACCGGAAGTCGCACAAAGTCGAACAGTATTTGCGGCTTTTGCTTTTTTTATTGTGGGTGTTTGTTTAAAGCTGGCGCTGTTTCCACTACATCTTTGGTTGCCGAATGCATACGCTTACGCCCCGTCAATAGTGACAGCTTTTTTTGCAGCGACCTCAACTAAGGTCGCCATTTATTTGTTGATTCGTTTTACCTTTTCAATCTTGGGTCTTTCATTTTCTTTTACTACCTTGCCGTTGCAGACCTTATTTTTGACACTTGGGCTTATCGGTGTTTTTGCAGCCTCCATTGCGGCTATTTATCAAACAAATGTTAAACAGCTTTTTGCCTATTCGAGTGTGGCCCAAATTGGTTACATGATTGTTGGTTATAGTATGAGTAGTGCTGCAGGACTAACAGCAACATTATTGCATTTATTCAATCATGCTTTAATGAAAGGCGCTTTGTTCTTGGCCTTAGCAGCAGTAATGTATCGCATTGGTAGCACACAGTTGCGAGACTTCCAAGGACTGGGCCGCCAAATGCCAGTTACCATGGCAGCAATCGTTATTGGCGGGTTAAGTTTGATTGGTGTACCGCTAACCGTTGGATTTATCAGTAAATGGTATTTGGTACTAGCGGCTGTTGAAAACGGCTGGTGGCCGGTAGCCGTTTTTATCCTTATGGGTTCACTGTTGGCCATCATTTATGTTTGGCGTATTGTTGAAATGGCTTATTTTAATAAACCCATAGTCAATGGTAGTGATGTAAGGCAAGAAAAAATCAATGAAGCCCCTTTATCTATACTTGTTCCTGTATGGATATTAGTCGCGGCAAATATTTACTTTGGTATCGACACCCGCTTTAGTGTTCAGGTGGCGCAAGCTGCCTCCCAGAGTTTATTTGGAGTTAGCCCGTGAATCTTTCTTTGGAATTGATGTTGCAGCTATGCATTATTTTACCGATGGTAACAACATTAGGCATTATAGCGACGCGTCGTTATCCGAACTTGCGTGAGGGTGTCACGCTCATCGCTTCGCTGTTGGTTTTCTACTGTGTTATTAATCTGTATCACGGGTTAAAGCAGGGGGTGGATATCAGTGTGCATTGGTTTCAGCTTTTACCTGGATTAAATCTTAGTTTTACGATTGAACCCCTTGGGATGATATTTGCCCTTATTGGTAGCTTCCTCTGGTTTATTACAACATTTTACGCTATCGGCTACATGCGCAGCCATCACGAAAAAAACCAGACTAGGTTCTATTGCTGTTTTGCAATAGCTATTGGTAGCGTAATGGGAATTGCGTTTGCGGATAATTTGTTCACGCTGTTTATTTTTTACGAAGTATTAACGCTGTCTACCTATCCATTGGTCACGCATGCCGGTACAGAAGAAGCAAAAAAAGGTGGGCGAATCTACCTAGGGATACTGCTAAGTACGTCAATCGCATTTTTCCTTTTAGCTGTTGTTAGTACTTGGTTTGTAGCGGGAACCCTCGATTTCAAACTTGGAGGTGTGTTCGGCGCAGATCCTAATATAATGGTTGTTAGTATAATCTTAGTGCTGTTTATTTTCGGCATTGGTAAAGCCGCGATTATGCCTTTTCACCGGTGGCTACCTGCTGCCATGGTGGCGCCAACACCCGTAAGTGCATTGTTACATGCCGTTGCTGTAGTAAAGGCGGGTGTGTTTACGGTGTTGAAAGTGTGTGTGTTTATTTTTGGTATTGACCTGTTGAATGAGTTGCCCAGTACCCAGTTTCTTCTCTATTTGGCAGGTACGACTATATTAATTGCATCGCTAGTGGCTATGCGACAAGATAATTTAAAAGCTCGACTCGCTTATTCCACTGTGAGCCAGTTAGGTTATATCACATTAGGCGCATTACTCGGTTCTGCATCGGGCGTCATTGGTAGTTCTATGCATATAGCGACGCATGCATTTGGGAAAATTACCTTATTTTTCTGTGCGGGGGCTATTCTCGTAGCAGCACATAAATCGAAGATAAGTGAAATGCGTGGCCTTGGTCGACAGATGCCGATTACTATGGCAGCCTTTTTTATTGCAAGCCTTAGTATCATTGGTGTACCGCCAACAGGGGGAACCTGGAGTAAGTGGTATTTACTGATGGGAACATTGGAGACTGAGCAATGGATTCTAATGGCCGTGTTGTTGATTAGTTCTCTGTTGAATATAGTTTATCTATTACCGATACCCATTCGTGCATTTTTCCCAGGTAATGAAACCGCATCTGGAAAAGAGTTTCACTCAACGGATGTCACAATCAAAGAAGCACCACTTCCATCGCTTATTGCGTTGAGTATTACCTGTGTCGCCTGTGTCGTCTTATTTATCTACCCCCAGCCGCTATATGAACTGGCTACATCTATTTTGCAAACACCTGGTGCAGCCCATGGACAATGATAAAAAACATCTTTTTGATGACCCCAAAAATATAAAGTACGTTTTATGGTTCCTCTATGTAAGTTGCGCGCTCCTATTGGTGCTTGATTTTGTGATCCATCGTCACGTCGTACATGACTGGGAAAATTTATGGGGTTTTTATCCTCTTTATGGATTTGTTGGTTGTTCTATTTTGGTGTTCGTCGCAACATGGATGCGCACATTTCTTATGCGTTCAGAAGACTATTATGACAATAATGTAGCCGTAGCAGCAGATTCCGATAAAACGAATATAAACAAAAATGAACAGAATACTAAATTAGGTGGTCATGATGTGGATGTTTGAGTTACCGCCATTTGCTCCCTTTTTTATAGGGGCTATATTTGCAGCCTTTACTCGAGGCACCTTACGCGGTGCTATCATGATGGCAATCCCGATTCTCGGCGCTATTCAGCTTTCGATGATTCCAGAAGGGGTACATCTACAGTTCGCTTTTCTTGATTATCAACTAACACCCTTTAAGTTAGACAAACTCAGTCTAATGTTCGGCTATGTTTTTCATATCGCAGCCTTTATAGCGATTGTCTATTCGCTGCATGTGCGTGACACGGTGCAACAAGTTGCGGCTATGATGTATGCAGGCAGTGGCTTAGGAGCTGTTTTTGCGGGTGATTTATTAACACTATTTGTATTTTGGGAGTTTTTAGCCTTCACATCGGTATTTCTTGTCTGGGCACGCAAGACCGAACGTGCTTATGCCGCAGGTATGCGCTATCTCATAATACAGGTCTTATCAGGCGTTATTCTTCTGATCGGCGCACTATTTTATGCGGCTGAGAATGGCACCCTCGAATTTGGTTATATTGGTCTGGAGGGGATTGCAGGGTGGTTAATATTTATCGCATTTGGTATTAAGTGCGCTTTCCCAATAGCACATAATTGGCTTACCGATGCTTACCCTGAAGCCACTCCAACGGGTACTGTTTTTCTTAGTGCCTTCACGACGAAAGTTGCAGTTTATGCATTAGCGCGTGGTTATCCTGGTACAGAATTACTTGTTTATATTGGTGCTGCAATGACCTGTTTCCCAATATTTTTTGCTGTAATAGAAAATGATTTACGTCGAGTGCTGGCCTATAGCCTGATAAACCAAGTTGGATTTATGGTCGTGGGTATCGGTATCGGTACTGCATTAGCCATTAATGGCGCCGTATCTCATGCTTTTAATGATGTTATCTTTAAAGGCTTGTTGTTTATGTCTATGGGGGCCGTGCTGCATATGACAGGACGTATTAATGGTTCTGATTTAGGCGGTTTATACAAAACGATGCCCAAAACTACAATTTTGTGCATAGTGGGTGCTGCCTCAATCTCGGCATTCCCACTCTTTAGCGGGTTTGTGAGTAAATCCATGGTGATGTCAGCGGCTTTGGAAAACGGCTACGATTGGATATGGTTGATGCTGCTATTCGCCTCTGCAGGTGTTTTCCATCATGCAGGTATTAAAATCCCTTATTTTGCCTTTTTTGCTCATGACGCTAAAATTGGCGCTAGCGATCCACCGCTTAACATGTTGGCTGCCATGTTCATCGCCGCATTTCTGTGTATCGGTATTGGCGTCTATCCCAGTATTCTATATTCGTTATTGCCTTATGATACCGGTTACAACCCTTATGATGCGACACACGTATTGGCACAGACTCAGTTGTTATTCTTTTCGGCACTTGCCTTTGTTTGGCTTAACCTAAAAGGGTTGTACCCGCCAGAGTTACGCTCCACAAATTTAGATTTTGATTGGATTTATCGCCGTGTTTTTCCAAACGTTTTACAACGAATGTTTTCGGCGATATGGGAAATAGACGCGCGTATTCGTCGGAAGTTATTAACAAGGTTAGATCGTAGTCTATCGTTTATTGCCCAGAGAAATGAAGGCGTGAGTGGTTTGCTTTCACGTACTTATCCCGTTGGTAGTATGGCGATGTGGGTTGCCATCATCCTTGGTGTTTATTTATTTTTAAGCTTTATTCATTAATCTTCTTTTGAAAAATAAGCATCGCCCCTAGAGATAAATTACTGAAGCGGTATATTTGTATTTCAGGACAAGAGCCTATTTATAATTGTTGCGCTTCGCGCAGGGTATTTATCGAAATTTTTTAAAGTAAGGCAGACTAAAAAGATATTGCTTTCGGGGGCCTACTCACGGTTTTCTGAGGATCTAAGAGGTATCGCTAATAACTCATAGCTAGGGGTATTTCGACGCACCCAAAGGGAGCGCTTTTGCTCACTTCCGATAGTTATCACGAATTTCAAACTGGCTGAACTATCCTGAATTACGCAAGGTCGCTAAGAGGCTGCTTAGTGCGAACTTGAGTCGCTCAATCATTAGGTGTTCAGTAATTAACTTGCAGACCTGAAGGTCAGTGTTTAAATGTTGGGTTAATGATTGTCATGCCGGAAATGAACTAAAAATAAAGCCTTTCATGCTTAGTACTATCTTAGTGAGTCTTGATGATAATAATTATCTTTTAGGCAGATAAAGTATTCATTAGTTTGTCCTTTTTTATGATTAAGATCAGTCTAACCAAATGTTGATAAACCATCAGTAAAATTAATAGGGGCTCATGCAATGATACCTAAGCGAGCCCTATCAATTGTATATATATCGAAGGTGCTTTTATGCTGCTTCTTACGAGGCTAAGGCTTCCTGCATAGAGCGTGCAGCCACTTCTTCTAACCAAGCTAGATTTACAGTCTGGTGCGCTTCACAAATAAACCACGGTTCACGTGAATCAGGCTCCAGCATGACTCCATTCTTAATCAGGTTATGTGCAAACACAGTATAGAGATCACTGTTGGTCTTTTTCCAGTCTCGATAGTTCAGTGGGACTTCTAGGCCGAAGTGCACACCAAACATAGAGTTAGGACCGGCAAATTTATGTTCGATCCCGAACTTGGTGAACACCCGAGCTAGCACTGCTTGAATTGCTGCGCCGGCTTTATCGACGGTGGCTAAAGCGTCTGTTTCACTCAATACTGTTAATGTTGCTTTGGCAGCGCTTAGCGAAAGCAAGTTAGCCGTATACGTACCGCCATGTGTCACGCCATCTGCACCAAATTTAATTTTATTCATAACATCCGCACGACCACCAAAAGCTGCAACTGGATAGCCGTTACCGATAGCTTTGGCATAGGTGGTAAGGTCAGCTTTGATACCGTATAACTCCTGTACGCCGCCCTTAGCAACTCTGAAACCAGTTTTAACTTCGTCCATTATCAGTAACGATCCGTTGTCGTCACAAATGTCCCGCAGCTTCTGCATGTATTCCTGAGTTGATGCAATGCTGCCGCAGTTGCCCATAATGGGTTCGATTACAATTGCCGCAATATCATCGCCCACGCGATTGAACACTTCATCTAATGCGTCGAAGTCATTAAGCGGGATAATCTCTTGATGCTCTCGCGTGCTTTCTGGAATACCTGCACCAAAAGGGATAATTTCGGGAGCGGCTTGTTTTTCGTTATCCCAGCTATCGACATCTGACTTCCACATCATTTCGTCATATAGACCATGAAAACCACCTTCTACAACGATGATTTTGTTGCGGCCGGTAAAGCCGCGGGCGGTACGGACGGCACCGATCACCGCTTCAGTACCTGAATTGGCAAAACGCATTTTTTCGATATTAGGGCAAAGGCCTTTCACGAGAGTGACTACTTCGGCTTCTAGGTCCGTATTAAACCCTGAAATTGTACCTCGTTTGGTAATGCAATTGATGACCGCTTGATCAACGCGTGTGTCGCGATAGCCAAGAATGATAGGGCCATAAGCTAGGCGAAAATCAACAAATTCTTTGCCATCGCTATCGGTGATGGAGCCACCTTTCATACTTTTCACAAAAACAGTGTTTTTTTCACCCCAGTAGCGGTAAGTGTCGGCAACTCCGAGCGGCAAATGATTCTGAGCTTCATGAAGCAGTGCTTCGCCAGTCGTTTTTGGGGTGTTTGTCATGGTGTTGTGTCCTCGCTACGTAAATCTAAAGCCGATCGCTTTAGAGGGCTGTTTAGTATCTCTTTAAGTAGAGTATGAAGGTTAGATCCCGACGATGCATTACATAAATACAACGCGGCTCAAATTGCTTATTACTCTATAGGCGGCTAGAATAATTTTAATTGAACGTTCAATCAATATAAAAGTTGTAACAAAATGCCAAAAATCGGAATCGAACCAGTACGTAAGAAGCAGTTGATCGAGGCGACCTTACACTCTATAGCCGAATACGGAATGCAGGGGACGACGATCAATACGATTAGTCGCTCTGCCGGAATGTCTTCTGGCATTATTAGCCATTATTTTGGTGGTAAACAAGGTCTGATAGAAGCCACGGTACGTTATCTTCTAGAGCAATTGAGAGTGACGCTATTAGAACGTGTGAAGCAAGCGAAGATCTCACCTCGTCAGCGTTTAATGATGATTGTTGAGGCCAACTTTACGAGTGTGCAGCGGTCAGACGAGGCGACTAGAACGTGGCTTAGCTTTTGGGCACAGGCGATGCATGATCCTAAGCTTGCAAAGTTGCAGAAAATTAATAGCCAAAGATTGCTGAGTAATCTTCGTTATTCCTATAGAAAACTGATGCCGCCGAATCATGCGAGAAGAGCGGCGAAGATGACGGCCGCGATGATTGATGGCTTTTGGTTGCGTAGTGCTCTCAGTGATGCCTCCATGATCGATTTCAAAGAGGCTGAGATGCTTTGTAAGCACTTCATTGAAACGCTAATTATACAATATGGTGAATTTTAATGACGCTGAGAAAATACCAGAGTTTTATTGATGGGCGTTATGTTCATAATCAAAGTGGCTTAACCTTTGAGGTAGTAAATCCGGCGACTGGCGAGCTTGCCTATGAAGTCGAAGTAGCGGACGACTTCGTACAACAGGCTGCGATTGGAAGTGCACAAAAAGGCTTCAAACAGTGGTCAGCAATGACAGGGATCGAACGTAGCCGAGTCCTTTTAAAAGTGGTGGCTTTATTAAGAGAGCGAAACGATGAGCTGGCTGAAGTCGAGGTTGTGGATACCGGTAAGCCATGGCAAGAAGCATCGACGGTTGATATCGCAAGCGGTGCAGATGCCATTGAATTTTTTGCCGGTCTGGCACCGACAATTGAAGGTAATCAGCAGGACTTAGGGGGGGATTTCTACTATACCCGGCGTGAACCGCTCGGTATCTGTGCTGGGATTGGTGCTTGGAACTACCCCTTGCAAATTGCTTGTTGGAAATCTGCGCCAGCATTGGCTTGTGGCAACAGTATGATATTTAAACCCTCTGAAGAGACACCGTTAGGGGCACTAAAGCTAGCCGAAATTTTCATTGAAGCGGGCGTCCCGGCAGGTGTATTTAATGTGGTCCAAGGAGACGGAAAGGTCGGGGCCTGGCTAAGTCATCATCCAAAAATTGCAAAGATATCATTTACTGGTGAAGTAGGGACCGGTAAGAAAGTGATGGCGGCTGCGGCTTCAACGTTAAAAGCGGTCACAATGGAGTTAGGGGGTAAATCCCCGCTGATTATTTTTGATGATGCTGACCTGGATAATGCGGTTTCGGGCGCCATGTTGGGGAATTTTTATACCCAGGGAGAGGTTTGTACCAATGGTACCCGAGTCTTTGTACATAATGATATTTATGAAGCGTTTATTGAGCGCCTGTTAGAGCGAACCCAGAACAACATCGTTATGGGCGATCCGATGAACCCGGAAACTAACTTTGGCGCATTAATCTCTTCTACTCACCATGCTCTTGTGCTGAGCTATATTCAGAAAGGCATCGATGAAGGTGCCACGCTGTTGCATGGGGGGAAAGCATCCAAACCGGACTCCGCGCCAAAGGGTTATTATGTGGAACCTACGATTTTTACCGATTGCCATGACGATATGACCATCGTGAAGGAAGAGATTTTCGGCCCTGTCATGTCCATTCTCAGATTTAGTGATGAAGAGGATGTCATACAGCGTGCCAATGAGAGTGATTATGGCTTGGCAGCCGCGGTATTCACTAATGATATTACACGTGCTCATCGTGTTATCCATCAAATTAAGGCTGGTATTTGTTGGGTTAACAGTTATGGCGCATCACCTGCGGAAATGCCGGTGGGCGGTTATAAGCTTTCGGGTATTGGGCGAGAGAATGGTGTTGAAACACTCAACCAGTACACCCAGCTAAAAGCTGTCTATATGGGGCTAAGCCCTCTGCAAAGTCCATTTTAACGTTAGTGATTAAAGAGGGGGAGGTATGACGCAGGAAAACAGGTTTGATTATATTATCGTCGGAGCAGGATCTGCGGGGTGTGTGCTCGCAAACCGGCTTAGCGAAGATGAAAATATCAGCGTCTTACTGCTGGAAACCGGTGGCAGTGACAAAAGTATTTTTATCCAGATGCCAACCGCGCTCTCTATCCCAATGAATACCAAGAAGTATAATTGGCAGTTCGAGTCCGAGCCAGAGCCCTACCTGAATGATCGTCGTATGCATTGCCCTCGAGGCAAAGTGTTGGGTGGCTCGTCATCGATCAATGGGATGGTCTATGTGAGAGGGCATGCTAAGGATTTTGATGAATGGCAAAACCAGGGTGCTGCAGGTTGGGACTATGCGCATTGCCTGCCTTACTTCAAAAAGGCTGAGACATGGGCGTTCGGTGCCGATACCGATCGAGGAGACATTTATCGAGGAGATAAGGGGCCGCTTTCGGTCAATAACGGTAATAGGATGAAAAACCCCTTATACCGAGCCTTTATTGATGCCGGCGAACAGGCTGGTTATCTTCGTACCGACGACTATAACGGCATGCAGCAAGAAGGTTTTGGCCCGATGCACATGACGGTTAAAAACGGCGTACGTTGGTCTACTGCAAACGCTTATCTCAAACCGGTATTGCAGCGGCCTAACTTGACAGTAATAACCCATGCACTGGTGGAAAAAATAGTATTAGAAGGTAAAGCGGCCGTTGGTGTTCAGTACGAACATGCGGGCCAAACTAAAATAAGCTTGGTGGATAAAGAGGTTATTTTGTCTGCTGGCCCAATTGGGTCGCCGCATCTGCTACAATTGTCAGGCATTGGATCTAAATCGGTGTTGGAAAAGGCTGGGATTGAGCTCAAACATGAGTTGCCTGGTGTAGGAGAAAATCTGCAAGATCACCTTGAATTTTATTTTCAGTTTAAGTGCAAAAAACCGGTTACCCTGAACGGCAAACTTGGCTTGTGGAATAAATTTTTAATTGGTGCGCGTTGGTTTTTCCTGAAAGATGGGCTGGGGGCGACGAACCATTTTGAATCCTGTGGCTTTATTCGTTCAAAGCCGGGTGTCGAGTGGCCTGATCTGCAGTATCACTTTCTGCCAGCAGCCATGAGTTATGATGGTAGCACCGCTTTTTCCGGGCACGGTTTTCAGGTACATATTGGGCACAACAAACCCAAAAGTCGCGGTTCGGTGAGAGTTCAGAGTGCTGATCCAAGGAAGAGCCCAACGATAAGGTTTAATTATTTACAGCACGAAGTTGATCGTGAAGGTTTTCGTGATTGTGTACGTTTGACTCGGGAAATTATCAACCAGCCTGCGTTTGATGAGTATCGAGAGGGTGAAATTCAGCCCGGCGAGCAAGTCATAACCGATGCACAGATAGATGATTTTATTCGTGAAAATGTAGAAAGCGCCTATCATCCCAGTTGCTCCTGTAAAATGGGAATGGATAACATGGCGGTAGTGGACCCACAAACGCGTGTGCATGGTATCGCCCAGTTACGAGTGGTAGATTCATCTATTTTTCCAACGATTACGAATGGAAACTTGAATGCCCCCACCATTATGGTTGCTGAACGTGCGGCGGACCTGATTAAAGATGGGCAGGAGGTACTGGAACCAATCGCAGCTGAGGTAGGTATGGATGCTGACTGGAAAACCAAACAACGGACAAACCAAACTAATAAAACGCTCAGAGAGTAAAAAACAACATGAAGAAACTCAGAAAGCTTGTATCCATAAAATATATAGTGGCAGCTATTATGCTGGCACCTCTGTCATTTCAGGCAACGTCATTACAGGCGAACCAGTGTGATACGGTAAGATTCTCCGATGTAGGGTGGACGGATATTACTGCGACAACTGCGACGGCATCTGTCGTGCTTGAGAGCATGGGCTATAAGACAAAAACCCAGTTATTGTCAGTACCTGTAACCTACAAGTCTCTTGAAAACAAAGATATCGATGTTTTCCTAGGGAACTGGATGCCTACAATGGAAGGTGACATTAAGGCCTATCGTGAAAAAGGCACCGTAGAGACTATTCACAAGAACTTAGATGGCGCTAAATATACCTTAGCCGTCCCCAAGTATGTGTACGATGCGGGTGTCAAGAGTTTTGCTGATATCGTGAAATTTTCAGATAAATTCGATCAGAAAATCTATGGTATTGAACCCGGTAATGATGGTAACCGTTTAATCCAAGATATGATTGACCAAGGGGCCTTTGGCTTAAAAGGCTTCAGTGTCGTCGAGTCCAGCGAAGCGGGCATGCTTTCTCAAGTTAAGCGTAAGAAGCGTCGTGACCAGTGGATCGTGTTTCTCGGCTGGGAGCCTCATCCAATGAACGCTAATTTTGAACTAATGTACCTTGAAGGCGGGGATGATTTTTTCGGTCCTAACTTTGGTGGCGCTACGGTGCATACCAACGTGCGTAAAGGCTACGTAGACGAGTGCCGTAATGTAGGAAAGCTCCTGACCAATTTGACTTTTACCTTACAGATGGAAAATGAAGTGATGTCTGCAATTTTGGATGAGGGCAAAAAGCCAAATGATGCAGCGAAAGCATGGTTGAAGAGTAATGCTAAGGTATTGGATCAGTGGTTGTCTGGCGTGAAAACAATTGATGGTAAGCCTGCTTTAGCAGCGGTTAAAGCAGCCTTAGGTTTAAACTAAAAGGGGCTGAACTAAGCAGGCCTATTCAGCACACCGACGAGCCAAAAATTACAACCACGTTTGTAGCACTTATACACTGTAAGCGTGGTTTGTTTCTTTTTTACCAATGCAATGCGAAGAATTATGAGCTGGATCACTGAATACAAGATACCTATAGGCGATTGGGCTGAAGACCTGATTGATGGTCTGATTGAGAATAGTGGGGACTTTTTTGACTACATTGCGATGTCGTTAGAGTTCTTAATTCAGGGCTTGATCGATCTGCTTTCTAGCCTCCCCCCCCCTGTTTTTATTACATTAGTCGCCGCTCTCGCTGTATGGCGTCTACGGCATTGGGCTACGGCCTTGTTTTGTTCACTGTCTTTATTGCTGATCTGGAATCTGGGTTATTGGCAACAAACGATTGAAACCTTGTCGTTAGTGCTGTTCGCTACGGGGACTTGTGTGTTAATTGGTGTCCCTGTAGGGATTGCCGCCGCTCATCGCCCTATGTTGTATCGTTTTTTGCGCCCGATACTCGATTTGATGCAAACCATTCCGACCTTTGTTTACCTAATACCAACGCTTACATTGTTTGGCTTGGGCGTTGTGCCAGGCCTGATTTCAACGATTGTCTTCGCCATAGCTGCGCCCATACGGCTCACTTATTTAGGTATTTCAGAGGTACCGGCAGAGCTACTGGAAGCAGGCAAAGCATTTGGCTGTACTAACAGAAACTTATTGGTGAAAGTTGAAATACCCGCTGCAATGTCAAGCATTAGAGCGGGGGTGACTCAATGCATCATGCTGTCGTTATCAATGGTGGTTATTGCTGCCTTGGTAGGTGCCGACGGGCTGGGTAAACCGGTTGTTCGAGCGCTAAATACAGTTGATATCGCAATGGGCTTTGAAGCAGGGCTAGCCATTGTACTTGTCGCGATTATGTTAGATCGATTATCAAAGAGTAGGCATCAAGAATGATTGAATTTAAAAATATTGATGTTATTTTTGGTAAGAAACCAGAGCGGGCTATCCAGTTATTAGACCAAGGAATGAGTCGAAGCAAAATTCTTGAAAAAACAGGTTTAACCGCGGCTGTTCGTAATGCTAGCTTATCGGTCGCAAAAGGTGAAATATGCGTTTTGATGGGATTATCCGGCTCTGGTAAATCAAGCTTATTGAGAACAGCAAATGGATTGAACCCGATTGCTCGGGGAGAAGTACGAATAGAAACAGATAAGGGAATGCAGAATTTTCTAGCTTTGGATGAGGCTGAGAAACGTAAAGTGCGTATGGAACGCATCACGATGGTGTTCCAAAAATTCGCCTTAATGCCGTGGTTGACGGTTGCTCAAAATGTGGCCTTTGGTTTGGAGCAAAAAGGTTTGGATCGTATTCAGGTTCGTGAACGTGTGATGCACCAGCTAGAATTAGTGGGTTTGTCTCAGTGGGCTAAAAAACGACCTTCAGAACTCTCTGGTGGTATGCAGCAGCGTGTGGGGTTGGCAAGAGCACTCGCGATGGAAACTGATATTATTTTAATGGATGAGCCCTTTTCAGCCTTAGACCCGTTGATTCGTAACCAGCTACAAGATGAGTTATTACGTTTACAAGAGCAGCTTCGTAAAACCGTGGTGTTTGTTAGTCATGATCTTGATGAAGCTTTAAAGCTGGGTAATCATATTGCCATCATGAAAGATGGTGAGATTGTTCAGCATGATACACCCGAAAATATTGTTCTGAATCCCGCTGATGATTATGTTAGAAATTTTGTCGCGCACACCAACCCCGTTGAGGTGGTAAAAGCGAATGCGCTGCTTCGTCCGTTAAGTGAGCTACGAACGTTGGATAATGAATACTGCCTAAGTCAGCGTCATGACTACTGGTTAAGGTTGGGTGAAACGCCTTTAAATAGTTGCGTTCGCTATGGCAGTAAAAAGCATGAACTACAAAATTGGTCTACAGAAAAACCTGTTGAAACTTTGCTAAAGCAGCCAACGCTAGTACACATCAATACTCTAATGAAGGATGTTATGGAAATCCGTTATCACACAGGGCATGGCGTACTAGTTGTGGATCAGAATAGAATTGTAGGTTATGTCGGTGATAAAGATATTTATCACGCCATGCTTGGAAAGTTATTCGAGGAGGATTGAGCGAGCGTCCATTGCTCGCACTAAATTATCGTGAGTTGAATAAGTCAGATGTGCGTCAAAATAGAGTCAATACACTTATGGGATTAAGTTTGATCCAAAGCTTATTTTTTCTGCTTTGGTTTCTTATTCCCTTTTTTGATTTTTCCACCAGCCTTACTTAATTTTTTCTTTTTTGAACCCGCTGCTTTTCCAGATGCTTTGAGCTTTTTAGGGCCTTTATATTTACCGACAAGTTCTTTTATTCTGCGGCGAATGAAGGTTTGCTTCAAAAAGCGTTCGATACCCGCCATGAGGTTGTATTCAGGGTTACTGATTAATGTAATCGCGGTACCTCTTTCACCGGCTCTGCCTGTTCGTCCAATTCGGTGTACATAAATTTCACCTCGACGCGGCATTTCAAAGTTAATCACCAGGTCCATGCCTTTAATATCAAGACCACGAGCGGCGATATCGGTTGCAACCATAATCTTTAATTCATCTCGTCTCAATTTACTCATGACAAGGTTACGTTGTTTCTGGTCTTTGTCACCATGCAGCACGCCTGCGCTAATTTCTTGCTGCTGCATTACACGATGAACTTGGTCGACTTGTTCTTTAGAGTTACAAAATACGATCGAATGACGAAACGTCTCATTTTTAAGTAACCAGCATAGCAGCTGGAATTTATGCGCCTTATCATCAGCAAAAATTATTTGCTGTTCGATGGATTCATGCGTATCGGTAGGTTTATTAAGTTCAATGACGACGGCGTCGGTGAGTAATTGGTCTGCTAAACCTCTTAAGTTCTTATTTGCGAGTGTCGCTGAATAAAGGTGTGTTTGCTGACGCTGAGTACAGTGCTCTGCAATGGCTAAAATATCTTCACTAAAACCCATGTCGAGCAGGCGATCGGCTTCATCAAGAATAAAGGTTTTAACGTGGCTTAAATCGAGTAAGTCACGGGCTAATAATTCAAGTAGGCGCCCAGGAGTGGCCACTAAAAAATGTGGTGGATTTTTAATGATTTCCGTTTGCTTATGAATATCGGTACCACCACCAATGTGACCTAACTTCAACGGTGTATAGCGCGCCAATGATTTAGCATGCGTTAGTACTTGTTGTGCTAATTCTCGTGTTGGTACCAATACTAGGCCTGCTATTTGGCCTTGTTCGTCATCTTCAAGTAATTGCTCAAATGTTGGCAGTAGATAAGCAGCTGTTTTACCGCTACCTGTTTCTGCGCTCACAAAAAGATCATGGCCATCCAGCGCTAGTTCTAGAGTGGCCTCTTGTACTTTGGTAGGTTGTTCAAAGCCAGCTTCTGTGATTGCTTGGATCAGTCTGTTATCGAGTTCTGAAAACAAAATTATTTACTCACTAGTAGGGTTGGGTGGTGCTTTATCAAATAATGGAAAAGAGATTTTACAGCTTAAAGCCTTGTTACCTGCTTATAGTTTAGTCGTAAATTGTGGGTATAGGCTGACGTTTATGTTGAGTTGCGTTATAAATATTAATTAGCTTGTCAGCAGCCAATTGTTCGATTTTTTTGCCTTCTAAAAAGTCATCGATCTGATCGTAGGTAACGCCTAAAGCATCTTCGTCTTTTTTACCTGGCTCATTACATTCAAGGTCTGCCGTGGGGGCTTTTTCAATTAAGTGTTGAGGGCAGTCCATTGTTTTGGCAAGTAAACGAACTTGGCGTTTATTTAAACCAAATAATGGCGCTAGGTCCACAGCTCCGTCGCCATACTTAGTGTAAAAGCCAGTAATGTTTTCAGCGGAATGATCGGTTCCCAGTACCAATCCGCCTAAAATACCAGCTAGGTCATACTGAGCGACCATGCGTGCACGAGCTTTGACATTGCCTTTAGCGAAATCTAGTTGGTTAGGGCTCGCGTTGAGTGCATGGATGCTTTTTAATGCTTGGGTTACTTCAGTATGCAGTGCGTCGGCTGCCGTTTTGATGTTGACGCTGACAGATAAACTCGGTGCAATAAAGTCGATTGAGGCTTGCGCATCCTGTTCGTCTGCTTGTTCACCATAGGGTAGGCGTACGGCAACAAACTGGAATGTTTTATCGTGATTTTCTAAATTTAATTCATCGACAGCGCGTTGTGCTAATTTGCCGCAGGTGCAAGAGTCGATACCACCGCTAATGCCAAGCACTAAAGCATTCAAACCAGAGTTTATCAGGCATTGCTTAATAAAGTCGGTACGACGTTTGATTTCAAATTCAGCGTTTATAGAAGCTAAAACTTGCATCTCTTTCACAATGCTTTCGCAGATGTTCATTTAATAATCGCTCCTGATACAGCGTATTTTGGTTACAATAAAGGCGATGGCTAGTCAAAAAAACCAAAGCTAATGACACTTAGTAAGCTACGACTTTGTTTTAGTTTGTTCTGTGGCACAAAGTTTTGTTCGTCGTCAAAAGCTTTTCCTTTAGAGTAGTTTGCTCTAAGTACGGCTAAAGCATCTTCTTTTTGGCTAGGTAAACCTAATTCATTATATAGCTCAACCATCATAATTAAGGCGTCTTCCGTTGCGGGGGTGTTTGGGAAGTTTTTAACGACATAAGCCGCGCGATTAGCTGCCGCTATAAAAGCTTCTCGCTTAATGTAATAACGTGCCGCGTGAAGTTCATATTGAGCAAGGTTATTACGGACGAGAAACATCCGCTGTTGTGCATCAGAGGCATAGGCACTTCTGGGAAAACGGTTTAACAGTTCAGAAAAATCCTTGAATGCTAAACGCATATGGCCAGGGTCGCGAGAACTACTATCAACCATAGTGAAATATTGGCTAGAGATACCGACATCTAAGCTGTAATTAGCGATGCCTCGTGTGTAATAGGCATAATCAACACTGGGGCTTTGCGGGTGTAAACGAATAAAACGATCGCAGGCAAGAATAGCCCCTTCTAGGTCAAGTCCGCTATACCGAGCATAAATTAAATCTAACTGAGCCTGTTCGGCAAACTTACCAAACGGAAAGCTAGCTTCTAACTCTTCAAGTGCAATCGTCGCTTGAGAGAAGTTTCTCAGCTTGATTGCTTTTTTTGCATCGTCATACAGCTCTTGCTCTGAAGACTCTTTTTTAGGCGCTGAACTACAGCCACTTAAGCTAATACAGATAATGATGAAGACTGATATAATACTGATTAAACGCATAATTCTCTACTGAATAAAATAATATTGGATGCCTGTGGTACGGGATATTTCACGTGAAGATCTAAGCAGGCTATAATGGCGAGCTATTATCCCATAGTTTGTGCCAAGCTTGTATGACAAATAGTCTATATTGGCGTAGAAGACCTTAGTATATAAACTAATTGTGTTGCATAAACTACTTACTAACAAATTTTTAAAGTGAAAAATATATGACTCAGGTTGTTGAAGATGATTTTGTGGTGCCATTAAGGTTATCTGACTGTCGCTTGGATCAGGTAATGACAGAGTTAATGCCGGACTATTCTCGATCTCGTTTACAGCAGTGGATCAAGTCGGGTAACGTACTGGTCAATAAAAAAACGCTGCGACCAAAAGATAAGGTCAGAGTGAATGACTTGATCGAGGTTAAGGCTGAGCTAGAAAGTCAGGGGGATTGGGAAGCAGAAAATATTGAGATTGATGTTGTTTACGAAGATAACGATATTATTATTATCAATAAACCCGCTGGCATGGTGGTTCATCCAGGAGCTGGAAACTATAGCGGAACCCTGATGAATGCATTGTTGTATCATTATCCTGATATAGAAGCTGTGCCTCGTGCGGGTATTGTTCACCGTCTCGATAAAGATACGACGGGTTTGATGGTCGTTGCGAAAACGCTAACTGCGCATGCCCATATTGTTGACCAGCTACAATCGCGTGAAATGGGACGTGAATATGAAGCCGTGGTCGTGAATCCAATGACGGGTGGTGGAACAGTTGATGCTGCCATTGCGCGTAGCCCGAAAAATAGGAAAAAAATGGCCTTACATCCATTTGGTAAGGTCGCGATTACGCATTACCGTGTTCTTGAGCGCTTTCCGGCTTATACGCATGTTCGGGTCAAGCTAGAGACAGGTAGAACACATCAAATACGTGTGCATATGGCGAGTATTAATCATCCTCTAATTGGTGACCAGACGTATGCGGGTCGATTGAAATTGCCTGCGGGCGTTTCTGAAGAGGTTAAAGAGGTCTTGCGTTCATTTGGACGACAAGCGTTACATGCTAGAGAGTTAACCTTGATTCACCCGAGAACGGGTGAAGAAATGAGTTGGGAATCTGATTTACCTGCTGATATGCAAGCCTTGCTTGCGATTTTAGCTGAAACTAAGTAGTGCAAACTGATTACGTGCTTGTGCCAGATTGGCCTGCGCCTGAAACAATTCAGGCGTTGGTAACAACAAGGCTTGGGGGTGTAAGTATAGGTGGCTTCGCTAGTTTGAACTTAGGAATGCATGTGAATGATGAGCTTAAAAGCGTCGTTCAAAATCGGCAGACCCTAGCAGATCATGCCGGTTTGGCTGAGTCTCAGTTTGCATGGCTGGATCAAGTGCATGGCCAAACGATTATTGCTGCGACAGCTGGTGGGCAAGTTGTGCCGGCTGATGGCAGTGATACCACGAAAAACAAGCTTGCTTGTGTGGTGATGACTGCTGACTGCTTGCCTGTTCTGTTTTGTGATCAAGCGGGTACAAAGGTTTCTGCTGTACATGCTGGCTGGAGAGGTTTAGCGGGCGGGATTTTACAAAAAGCCGTCCAACGATTTCCTGATCCATCAAGCGTTATGGCTTGGTTGGGGCCTGCTATTAGTCAGGCTCATTTTGAAGTGGGCAATGATGTCTATCAGGCTTTTATTGCCAACCACTCTCATAATCATTCAGCGTTTACCCCAAGTGTAGCGCCTAAAAAATGGATGGCTGATATTTATCAATTGGCTCGCTTACAGTTAAACGTAGCGGGAGTAGATAAAATATACGGTGGTCAGTACTGTACATATGCTGATGAGGAACACTTTTATTCTTATCGTCGTGATGGGGAGGAATCAGGACGAATGGCTTCATTGATTTGGCGTAATGCAGATTAGCGTAGCTCAATATTGTCAATGTAGAGCGTCACCAGTTCTTTAGGTTTTTTCATGAATAACCCTATGGTGGCAATGTCACTCAAATCCAACTCTCGGGATTTGGGGCTGTTTTTTATTTTATTCAAATCTATTTCTATCAAGTTCAAACCAGGGGTAATGATTATCGCTTGGTTATAGCGGTCGCTATACTGCTGATTGTGTTGGGTGTCATGAACGCGTAAGTGAAGTACTTCAGTTTGGTTTTGCTCAGAATAAACCGCGAATGCTAAGGTGGAATAACTTGACCAGTCGCTATAAATATAGGGGAAAGAAATACCCGGGTACGTTGCAAAGCCAAAAGTGAATTTTCCTACACGGCCCGTATGTTTCCAGTCAGCTGGTGGGTTAACAATAGATAGTCGCGTGCGGTCATTAATGCTACGAATACTTTGTTCCCAAAGGGCGTCGAAACTGACTAGCATTGGGGCGGCTAAATTGCGTTGTAATACGATCCATACATTTGATGCGGGCATAATAAGGCAGCTCAGAACTTGTAGCCATGCAATAAGTAGTAATGTTGGTTTTGTTCGGTGGTGTTCGGCATATTTGTACCAGTAGAATAACCCCGCGGCACTGCAACCAGCTAAATCATAACTCGCATCGAGTAAACTTTTGTCGCGGCCAAAGAGAGGTTGTACTAGTTCGATGAAAATACCAAATAAAAATGCAGAGCAACAGATTATCAAAACATATTTGGCACGTACTGCGTTAGTTAAAGGTTGGGTTGGAACGAATATTAATAACAATAAATGGGTTGCTAAGCCAAAGACTAAAGCATGGCTGCTATCTTGAAGCGATGGCAAGACTAAGCCGCGACTCCTCACTTGAAAGGTGAAAATGTATACGACGACAGCCAAGAATAATAAATGGTAAGGATGTCGTAGTAATTTTTGTAAGGGAGGGTAGATGAGCAAGTTAAAGCACCTGATAGTTTACTGTATTAACGCGCTTTTCATGGCTGGTGTCAAAGATATTCATCTAATTGAACTTGTTTATTGATGTCTGAACTTACTTGCGCATATTTACCCGCTTTTTCAATATGACCTGATTCGCGATAGGCGTGAGCAATTCGATCATAATACTTAGCTTTGTTTGGTGATAAGCCGATAGCGTAACGAAGGCAGGTAATGCTTTGTCTGTAGTGCTTGATTTGCCTTAATGACTCACCTTTTAAATAGTGGTAACGGTGTTGGTTTGGGTCTAGTTTGATTAGATCATCAATGAGAAGTAGCAGCATATCAAACTGTTTAAATGCAAAAAGATATTCAATATAAGCGAGTAACGTAGTGCTAGGGTTTTCATTTAGGTCATGAGTTTGCTCGAGTGCTTTTTCAAAATAATGGGATGCTGTATCTATTCTTTGGGAGGCCATACATTCAGCGCTTAACCTGAAGAGTGTCGGTGCATGTAAGTCTGTCAAACGAGTTGAAATGGCCTTTTCTAGATAGGTGAGTGCTTCTCTATATTGACTGTTGCTCATCTTATGGCGAATCAAATACTCGATATCTTCCGAGGATAATTTTTTGAATCTTTTTGCGAGTCTCAAACACCAAGCGTGTTCTGTTTTGAGAAGAAGAAGCTTGGCCTCCGTATGGCGTGGTGAAAGGTCGAGTATAGATTCGAGAATGTCGATAGCTAATCTGTATTTGTTTATTTCAATGTAATATTTTGAAATTTCTATGAGAATAAAAGGGTTGTATGGTTGTAAATACAGAGCGTGACGTAAATCAGAAATTGTAAGTTTTTCTGAAGAAGGGTTCTTGGTGCTGTGTGTTGCTGCCACTTGGGCGTGTTTAGTGCTATTTAAGGGGGCGTGTTTTAAGGTAGATGACGCGTCAACGATACGCCTAGAGTTGCGTAAAGCTTGAATGTAACAGCGTCGTAAGGTTATGAAATTATTCGAGGATGTGTCCGCGAGTAGTGTTTGTAATACCTTGTAATAAGCTTGCTTAATTATGCGTGATTGGTTGGTAGGCTGAATTTTTAGCGCGGCAAAGCTATCCATAATGTTATCCATAACGTTACAAAATGCAGAGGGTATAGCAGAATATGCAAATTGAAAAGATGCGTGATCAAATAATCGAAAGCAAGTCATGCATGCTCCCACCAAGCTAGCTTAAGTGGTATACAATTACAGCCTACTTCAACTGACTTGAAATTCTTATGGCAGGCAAGCGCTTAAAAGGTTTAATACTCTCGGCTTATGATGCTGGGAGCCACAAATATTGGCGAAACGGAATAGAAAAGGAGTTGAATGACATTGATTGGACTGTTTTGAGTTTGCCGGCGCGTTTTTTTAGCTGGCGGATACGAGGTAATCCGATCAGTTTTATGAGTCAATATAGTGAGGAACTCGCTCAAAAATATGATTTTATGTTGGTGACGTCAATGGTCGATTTGGCAACATTGAAGGGGTTGGTGCCTACTTTATCGGTTGTTCCTTCGCTTGTTTATTTTCACGAAAATCAGTTTGAATACCCAAAAAGTGAACGACAAAAGTCTGTATTAGAGGCTCAAATGGTAAACTTATATTCGGCGATGGCTGCGGACCAGATTATTTTTAATTCAAAATTTAATCAAAAAACATTTTTTGATGGTTGCGACCAGCTTATGAATAAATTGCCAGACTTTACGCTGCCTGACCTGTCTTCACGATTACAATCAAAGTCTTCTGTTATTCCTGTTCCTATTGCAGACCACCTTTTCGAATGTCCGCTTGTTGAACGTCCGTATGAGATGTCGTTGATAAAATCGCCGGTTAAAATTCTATGGAATCATCGGTGGGAGTATGACAAAGGGCCTGAAAGGCTTCTGTTGCTGTTGACTCAATTGAAAGTAAGGGAAGTGCCGTTTGAAATTAACATTGTTGGAGAGCAGTTCCGCAGTGTGCCGACTGAATTTGACGAAATTCAGTCGACTTTTTCACAGCAATTGAAGGCTTTTGGGTATATCTCGAACGTGAAGGACTATTATAAGTTGTTAGGTCAATGCGATATTGTGTTGTCTACATCTATTCATGAGTTTCAAGGGGTTTCTGTCATGGAAGCTGTCGCAGCTGGTTGCATACCTCTAGTGCCAAACCGGCTTTCATATCAGGAATATATCGACGATGCATATTGCTATGAAGGATATATGGAAGACCCTGAAAAAGAGGCTATCTCTGCAGTTAACGCCTTGCTAAGTATTATGGGGCGAGAAGTGAATAGAGGGTTAATAAGCGGCATGCTTCAACAATATAGTTGGCGTGAATTGATTGGCCAGTACCGAAGCGCAGTCGACCGAGTGTTGAAGCGCTGAATTAGTATGTTTGTAATTATTTCTGCTTTTCTGCTTGCATTAATGGTGGTAATTATCTTCTAGCATTAATTGTTTCGCTTTCGCAATATCTAGCTCTTCTAGTGGCATTGCTAGGTAGTAGGGTAGAGCCGTAATTCTATTGCTAAGTATAATTACATTTTCTTCTACAAGTCTTTCAATTACTGAGTGTAAGGTTTTTTCTAAGGCTTCTGGCGCTTGTTGATCGTTATACTGACGAGTCATGAAGCTGATCATTTCTTTAATGGTGTGATGTCCGTCAGCGAGTGAAACGACGACACCCAACCAATCGTCTAAAGGCGATATTTTATCAGGATGGTTGATATCTGCTAAGCCAATCTGTTGGTCTTTACGAGTAAAAGTAACTAAACGAGAAAAGAATTGAGCGTTATCCATAATAAAATTCACTGCTTTGAATGGTTGGTGTATAGCAGAGAAATTACAGAACTAAATCATGACTGTAAATGACCTAAAACAAGTGATGAGAGAAAATTAAAAAGATTATCTCAGTATGTTACTTGATTGGTGTCAATTTTTTGTCACTATTTTGCGGTGTTAGGCTTGAAAATCATTAAATCAGCCTCAATTTATAAACTATAGAATATTATATTGAGTTGTCATGTGTGGCGCTATATTGAGGAAATTATATGAGAATTGATCGACTTACTAGTCGTCTCCAAATGGCATTGTCTGATGCCCAATCAGTTGCTTTGGGTAAAGATCATAACTTCATTGAACCGATTCATCTTATGCAGGTGTTGCTAGATCAAAATGGCAGTATCACTGCATTATTGAGACAGACTAATGTTGATATAAAAGCGTTTCGTCAGGATATTGGTGAGCATGTTTCTCATTTACCTACGGTAGATGGTAGTGATGGTGATATTCATATGTCTAATGACCTTGGTCGCCTACTAAATGTTGCTGATAAATTGACTCAAAAAAAGGGTGATCAATTCATTTCGAGTGAAATGGTGCTCTTGGCAGCAATCGACGATAAAGGACTGCTAGGGTCGCTATTAAAAAAACATAATGTGGTGAAGTCTGCCATAGAGACTGCTATTGAGCAGGTTCGAGGGGGTGATGCTGTGAATGATCAAGGAGCAGAAGAAAAAAGAGAAGCGCTAGATAAATTTACGGTAGACCTAACAGCGCTAGCGTCAGAAGGAAAGTTAGATCCAGTGATTGGTCGGGATGATGAAATACGCCGAACAATCCAAGTGCTTCAGCGTCGACGTAAAAATAACCCTGTACTGATTGGTGAGCCAGGCGTAGGAAAAACAGCTATTGTTGAAGGTTTGGCGCAACGCATTATAAATGGAGAGGTGCCTGAGGGCTTAAAGAATAAGCGAGTTCTCTCGTTGGACATGGCGTCGCTGATAGCGGGGGCGAAGTTTCGAGGTGAATTTGAAGAGCGCTTGAAGGGGGTTTTAAACGAACTGGCAAAACAAGAAGGTCAGATCATATTATTTATCGATGAGCTCCATACGATGGTGGGTGCCGGTAAAGGCGAAGGTTCGATGGATGCAGGTAACATGCTTAAGCCTGAGTTGGCACGAGGATCGCTTCATTGTGTTGGCGCCACGACACTGGATGAATATCGTGAGTACATTGAAAAAGATGCAGCATTGGAGCGACGTTTTCAAAAAGTATTGGTTGAAGAACCGAGTGTTGAAGATACAGTAGCAATTTTGCGTGGTTTAAAAGAACGCTACGAAGTGCATCATGGTGTTCAAATCACAGATAGCGCCATCATAGCTGCTGCAAAGTTATCTTACCGATATATAGCTGATCGACAATTACCGGATAAAGCAATTGACTTGGTTGATGAGGCGGCGAGCCAAATTCGGATGGAGATGGACTCGAAGCCAGAGTCATTAGACCGTCTAGAGCGTCGCTTAATTCAACTGAAAATTGAGCGTGAGGCACTCAAAAAAGAAAAAGATGCTGCTTCTAAAAAACGTTTAAAAGATTTGAATGTAGTGATTAGTGAGCTATCTAAAGAATTTGCTGACTTAGAAGAAGTTTGGGTTGCCGAGAAGGCCGCGCTTCATGGTTCTCAGAAAGTGAAGAGTAATTTAGAGCAAGCTCGTTTAGAGCTGGATAGTGCTCGACGAGATGGTGATTTAGCTCGGATGTCTGAGTTGCAATATGGCACGATTCCAGAGTTAGAGCGGCAGTTGGATATGGCTGGTCAGGCCGAAATGATGGGGATGACGCTGCTGCGAAATCGCGTGACCGAAGATGAAATTGCTGAAACGGTTTCTAAGTGGACCGGTATACCTGTAACGAAAATGCTAGAAGGCGAAAGAGAAAAGTTATTAAGAATGGAGAGTGTTCTACATCAGCAGGTAATCGGTCAGAATGAAGCTGTGAAAGCTGTTTCAGATGCTGTGCGTCGGTCACGAGCGGGGCTGTCTGACCCAAATAGACCTAATGGTTCTTTTTTGTTTTTAGGGCCAACAGGGGTCGGTAAAACAGAGTTATGTAAGTCTTTGGCTGGCTTCTTGTTCGATACCGAAGAAGCGATGGTTAGAATTGATATGTCTGAATTTATGGAGAAGCATTCTGTTGCGCGTTTAATTGGTGCACCACCTGGATATGTTGGTTATGAAGAAGGCGGCTACTTAACAGAGGCGGTGCGACGACGCCCTTACTCAGTCTTATTACTAGATGAGGTAGAAAAGGCGCACCCTGATGTGTTCAATATCTTGCTTCAAGTGTTGGAGGATGGGCGCTTAACGGATGGACAAGGGCGTACTGTTGATTTTAGAAATACGGTTATTGTTATGACATCGAATCTTGGTTCGGATGTCATTCAATCTTTAGGGCTTGAGACTTCTGGTTATGAACAGATAAAATCAGCAGTAATGGAGTCTGTGTCTGCGCATTTCAGACCTGAGTTTATCAATAGGATTGACGAATTAGTGGTGTTTCATTCACTAGGTGCTGAACAAATTCAAAGTATTGCAACGATTCAACTGAAAAATTTAAATCAGCGGCTTGAAGAGCAGGGGATTACGTTGAGCTTTGACTCGGATGCTATGACTAAATTGGCTGAGGCAGGTTTTGACCCAGTATATGGTGCTCGACCATTAAAGCGCGCGATTCAGCGTTGGGTGGAGAATCCTCTTGCTCAAAAAATTCTTGCGGGAGAGTTTACTTCTGGGAGTAAAATTAGGGCGAGAGTGAATGGTTCAAATATCGAATTTATATCAGAATAACTTCGAGTGATTAACATTTAGCTTTTGAGTGTAGAAGCTAAGCGTCTTTACGCCTAGCTTCTTGTGCATTAACTGCAGTCGTCTTTAAGGATTTTTTCGTATTGTACTCTTTTGTTGTTAATTTCTTCCGGTGTTAGGTATCTAAGTTCACCATTCTCTTTAGTTTTTATTCGGCTATTTTCATTAAACTTCACAAGATTGTCTCGCAAGGTTTGGCAGCGAGCATCATTTTCGCGTTTATAGGTATCATCCTGTAATTTTTGGGCTTGTAGAGCGAGTTGCTCAGATTTTGTTTCGTTAAGTGTTTGTGCTTGATTCTGTGGGGAGATTCTTGTCCCACTAGATTTTCCGCTCTTAATTTTAATGTTTTTTGATGTGGCGTTTGCAGGTTTTTTATCTGAGTAGTGGATAAGGCCGTCTTGATCTGTCCACTTATAAACTTCACCGGCACACAATGCGCCTGTTAATGAAAAAAAGGTTAGAGCGATAGCAAGTAGTTTAGGGGTGAAGCGATAGTGTCTATTCATTATTTTTGGCTCGATTTTTGGATGGTGTGCAGTTTGAAGTGCCGGCTCAATAATCAGTAAGATTGTTATAACTATAAACCAAGAAGTGTATTTTGACTGTTTTTCTAATAGAAATTACAAAATATGCTTAAAAAACGCTAATTTATATTGACTCTGTTTATTAAGATGTCAGAATTGTCGGTTGCTTTTTCTTGTGTTTTACCGTGTTCGTCACTCCAAGCGATTTCGGTATCTCCTAGTGCATTGGTTGTCTAAAAATAAGGCAGCAGTGATTGGTCAAATATAGAACGCGGTGTTAAATAAAATATACCGTGTTAGGCGAAATACCCCGCCGTGACAATTATCGAAATGCACTAACTGCGTCCAATGAACTTCCAAAAGAAGTGAGTGTTAACTCGGATTAAGCGTCCAAAAAACTATTTAACAGAAGGTAATTATCGTGGAGCTATTATCTGGCGCAGATATGATCGCTCGTTTTTTAAATGACGAGGGTGTCGAATACATTTACGGCTATCCAGGTGGAGCAGTGTTGCATATTTATGATGCGCTATTCCGGCAGGACAAGCTTGAACATATTTTAGTACGCCATGAGCAGGCGGCCGTGCATATGGCCGATGGTTATGCGCGAGCGACCGGAAAGGCCGGTGTCGTGCTTGTTACTTCTGGTCCAGGAGCGACGAATACTGTAACCGGTATTGCAACGGCATTTATGGACTCAGTGCCAATGGTCATTTTGTGTGGACAGGTGCCTTCAAACCTTATTGGTGAAGATGCCTTCCAAGAAACTGACATGATGGGAGTTTCTCGTCCAGTCGTTAAGCATAATATGGCTGTTCGACACCCCTCTGAAATACCAGAAATCCTTAAAAAGGCTTTTTATATTGCAGAGTCCGGGCGGCCTGGTCCGGTTGTTGTTGATATTCCTAAGGATATGACCGCGCCGAACGAAACGTTTGAGTATATTTATCCTAAAAAGGTAAAGCTGCGTTCTTATACGCCGCCGGTACGCGGACACTCTGGTCAAATCAAAAAAGCTGTAGAAATGCTGCTAGCGGCAAAGCGCCCGGTTATCTATGCGGGTGGTGGTGTGATTTTAGGTGGTGCATCAGCTCAGTTAACTGAGTTGGTTGATCGTTTGAACTTTCCCGTTACAAATACCTTGATGGGGTTGGGTGGCTACCCTGGTACGGGCGAGCGTAATGTCGGAATGCTTGGGATGCATGGTAGCTATGAAGCTAACCAAGTAATGCATCATTCAGACTTAGTGTTAGCAGTTGGTGCTCGTTTTGATGACCGTGTGACAAATGGGACGGATAAATTTTGTCCGAGTGCTCGTATTATTCATATTGATATCGATCCAGCCAATATTGCGAAAACCGTTAATGTTGATGTGCCGATCGTAGGGCCGGTGGATTCCGTACTTGAGGATATGCTTGCACTGCTGGATGCTGATGAAAAAACTTCTGACACAGAGGCTTTGGATGATTGGTGGGCCAAAATAAAGGCTTGGCGTACTGTTCATGCAGGGCGTTACGAAGCGTCAACTTCTGATAACATCAAGCCACAAAATGTTATTGAAGCTTTATATAAAGTGACCAAGGGTGATGCGTACGTCACTTCAGATGTTGGTCAGCACCAAATGTTTGCCGCGCAATATTATAAGTTCGATAAGCCCAATCGATGGATTAACTCCGGTGGTTTAGGCACGATGGGCTTTGGATTGCCTGCAGCGATGGGTATAAAGTTAAGCTTTCCTGATGAGGAAGTTGTGTGTGTTACAGGTGAAGGTAGTATTCAGATGAATATTCAAGAGCTTTCAACCTGTAGCCAATATGATATCCCGTTAAAAGTGGTTATCTTAAATAATCAATCGTTAGGTATGGTTCGTCAGTGGCAAGATATGAATTATGAGTCGCGTCATGCGCAGTCTTATATGAAGTCACTACCTGACTTTACAAAGCTTGTAGAGTCTTATGGTCATGTTGGTCTTACGGTCAATAAACTTGAAGATTTGGAAACAACTTTGCAAAAAGCTTTTGATATGAAGGATCGTTTGGTTTTCATTAATGTCTATGTTGACCCTACTGAGCACGTCTATCCAATGCAGATAGCGCGTGGGTCAATGAATGATATGTGGCTTAGTAAGACGGAGAGGACTTAATATCATGCGTCGAATTATTTCAGTTCTATTAGAAAATGAGCCTGGAGCGTTGTCGCGAGTTGTTGGGTTGTTTTCGCAGCGTAATTATAATATCGAAACCTTAACGGTTGCGCCGACGGATGATAAATCATTGTCGCGATTAACCGTTACAACAACGGGGTCGGATAAAGTAATTGAACAAATTACTAAGCAGCTAAACAAATTGGTCGAAGTTGTTAAGTTGGTGGATTTAACTGAGGGTGCTCATATAGAGCGGGAGCTCATGTTAATCAAAATCAAGGCTTCTGGGTCTCAGCGAGAAGAGGTTAAGCGTCTAGTTGATATTTTTAGAGGTCAAATTGTCGATGTAACAAGTGCTGTTTATACGGTTCAGGTTGCGGGTAATAGCCACAAGCTAGATGCATTTATTGCGTCGGTTGTAGAGGGTGGAGTGCTTGAAGTTGTCCGTAGTGGTATTTCAGGCATCGCTCGCGGTGAAAAAATGTTAAGCCTTTAAGGTTTGCAGTTATTGAGTTTATTATGAATTGGCACCGGGTGTCAGACGTTATTTAGGGGAAAGTTATGCAAGTTTATTATGATAAAGATTGTGATTTGTCGATCATCAAAGGTAAAAAAGTTTCAATTATAGGTTACGGTTCGCAGGGTCATGCGCATGCGTGTAACTTGAAAGACTCTGGTGTTGACGTTGTTGTTGGTTTGCGTACTAACTCTTCTTCAGTAGCAAAAGCAGAAGCACATGGTTTAACGGTTAAACCTGTGGCAGAAGCGGTTGCTGGTGCTGATGTTGTAATGTTGCTAACGCCTGATGAGTTCCAATCAATTCTATATAAAGAAGAGATTGAGCCAAATTTAAAGCAAGGTGCTACATTGGCTTTTGCTCACGGTTTTGCGATTCACTACAATCAGGTTGTTCCACGTGCTGACCTTGATGTAATCATGATTGCACCTAAGGCGCCTGGTCATACTGTGCGTTCAGAATTTGTTAAAGGTGGTGGTATACCTGATTTGATTGCGATCCATCAAGATGCAACGGGTACAGCTAAAGAGTTGGCGCTTTCTTATGCTTCAGGTGTAGGTGGTGGTCGAACGGGTATTATTGAAACTACTTTCAAAGATGAGACAGAAACTGATCTATTTGGTGAGCAGGCTGTTTTATGTGGTGGTGCGGTAGAATTAGTTAAAATGGGTTTTGAAACGCTAACTGAAGCGGGTTATGAGCCGGAAATGGCTTATTTTGAGTGTTTGCATGAGTTGAAGTTGATTGTTGACTTGATGTACGAAGGCGGTATTGCAAACATGAACTACTCAATCTCAAACAATGCTGAGTATGGTGAGTATGTTACTGGACCTAAAGTAATAAACGAAGAGTCTAGAAAAGCAATGCGTCAGGCGCTTAAAGATATTCAAGATGGCGAGTACGCTAAGAAGTTTATCCTGGAAGGTGCAACTAATTATTCTTCTATGACAGCGTATCGTCGTAATAATGCTGCTCATCCTATCGAAGTAGTCGGTGAGAAGCTTCGTGGAATGATGCCTTGGATCACTAAAATTGTTGATCAGAGCAAAAACTAAGCATTAGTTAAGTAAAAAGACTAAAATTAAACGGCTCATAAGCGAAAAGTGTTTGTGGGCCGTTTTTTTTTAAATTTAAAAGAATATTCTTTATGGGTGAATATATTAATGACTGATACAAATTCAGAAAAAGAAAATGTTGATGCTGATCAGGTGGAAAATGTTGAAAATGATTTGTCGTCAGAGTCAGTAACATCCAAGCAGAGAAGTATTCGTAGTCGAGGAATTTATCTTTTGCCGAACCTGTTTACTACGGCATCCTTGTTTTCGGGCTTCTACGCCATAGTTGCGGCCATGAATGGTCATTTTGATAATGCGGCGATAGCAATTTTTATCTCGATGATACTTGATGGCTTGGATGGTCGTGTGGCAAGGATGACTAATACGCAAAGCGAGTTTGGTGCTGAGTACGATAGTTTGGTTGATATGGTGGCGTTTGGTGTGGCGCCAGCTTTGGTGGCGTTTACGATGAGTTTGCAGACGCTGGGTAATATTGGTTGGATTGTTACGTTTATCTATGTAGCGGGTGCTGCTTTGCGATTAGCTCGTTTTAATACTCAAATAGATATAGTTGATAAGAAGTACTTTATCGGGTTGCCAAGTCCGTCTGCTGCGGCGATTGTGGCAGGGTATGTATGGTTTGTGCATGATTTGGATCAAACTGGATGGCTAAACTTACTGACAATGATTGTTGTGGCAGGTGCGGGTGTGTTGATGGTGAGTAATGTTAAGTATCACTCCTTTAAGGAGTTAGATATGAAGCGTAGAGTGCCGTTTACTGCGATATTGATTATGGTGCTGGTGTTTGCAGTAATTGCGTTAGAGCCAACAATTATACTTTTGGCTGTTTTTGCTTTGTATACATTGTCGGGGCCGTTTAATGCGCTGCTGAGAAAGGGGCGTGGCGAGTAGTTGAGTGTTTTATCGTCAAAAAACTGAGTGCTTTACGTTTGGTGACAGAAAAAACTCGTTTATTTTGAATAAACTATTGACCTAAGGCTGCGGCTCTATATAATGCGCACCTCCTCAAGCAGACCTGCTTAACGGCAACGAGTTAGAGGTTGGGTCAAACGGCTAATAATTGATGTAAATCAATGGTTTGATTT
>Ga0209290_1000071_pt1 | contig 93909 bp, 75 predicted proteins | sample EN1Hudsemesocosm_2_FD_184632 | JGI IMG/M metagenome (GOLD analysis project Ga0209290, IMG submission 184632) | Methane-oxidizing microbial communities from mesocosms in the Hudson Canyon - EN10B Hudson Canyon (SPAdes) (version 2) | ecosystem: Environmental > Aquatic > Marine > Cold seeps...
CTTATCTAATAGTTAGCGTCTTATTTGTGGCAGAATAAGTCACTTAGCCAAGTGAAAAATCGACTACCAAGAATGAGGGGTTGAAGGTATTGATGGTCGTAGTGTTCTGAAATTCTGTGAGGCGAAATTGCTGCTTTAGCTGTACCACCTATACCACTTCGATATTATTTATATAATTCAGTAGGTTAGAGTGGTGTGCATAGTAAAAATACTAATTTATGACCTATCCCATCAATACCATATTTCACCTCAAAATCACCTTATTGGTACTGGTGGTATAGGTTTGGTATAGGTATTTTTTATAACCGAACCCATTAATTATCTATATATTTCAATGGAATAGAGTTATTGGGATAGGTGGTACAGGTTAAACCTTATTTCTTCTTGGTAAGAGGGTTTTAGATATAAAAAAAGCGGGAAAGCCCGCTAGAATAAATCTTGTACATCATCACCAAGCATTGCAGCGAAACGCCTTCGCCATTCATAAGGTGGCCCAACTTCATAAAACTTCCCTATTCCTCGGTCTGACCGTCCTTGAGCTTCAATCTTCATGCGGCTTAGAACTTTGCCAATGAAGCTTCTGGCCTGAGATAAGGTAATCTTTTCAATATTCAGTTCACTCCAGTCAACAAATTCATTTACAAGCTCGCTAGCAGTTAGGCGAAGCTTTCCTTGGAATGGTCGCTCATCTGATAAATGCTCATACATGAACTTCTCTGCCGGTCTAAGGCTATCCAGTTTCTCTGCAATTAGTGCTTTGGTGACAGGTGCTATATTTGGTTTAAAGTCATCAAGATTATAGTGCTGTAGATAATGGAGTAGGCCTGAAGCGCCACTTTCATTTATCCAACTCCAAAGCTCGTCAAAGTAAGTGCTATTTTGTGCACGATCTGGGTTTGGCTCTAATACTAAGTATCGACGTTCTCTTAAGCCGGCTTTGATCACATTGTCATGATTACTGGCAAAGATGAAGCGGGAATAGTTAGGCATTGGCTCAGGGTCAATGCCCTTTCTTTCAAGGTTAATAACGGATTCAGATATTAATCCTTTGAACTTATTAGCCGTTACGGGGTGAGTTAAGTCCACTTCATCAGCAAAAACTAGCAGCTTATTCTCCATCGTGGCGTTAAAGCGACCACCTACTTGCCCTGCGCCGTTAATTTGAACGCCATGGGCACCAAGCATCTGAAGAAGGGGTTTTACCATAGTTCCCTTGCCAGTGCCTTCAACTGACTTCATAACAATCGCTACACTGGGCTTTTCGTCTGGCTTCTGAATAAGGTGAGCCAACCATGCGACTAAATACTCGTAAGCCTTCTCATCACCATCACAAATGACGTTCTTAAGGTGGTTTAGATAAATTTCACATGGTATCGAAGCATCAGGTTTAACCTTGATGCCTTGGTATAAATTAAATACATTGTTGGGGCATTTATCAGAAGGATAAAAGCCTATTCCAGAAGGCTTAAACTTCTTACCTTTCCAGCTGAGCCACGCAAATCCTGCATTCTTTCCTGCTATCTTGTCTTCATGCATGAAATAGCCTTGAAACTCACTAAGGCTTTCGAAAGAATAGGTTTCACCGTTAACAATGCTGGGTTTAAGGATTACGACTCGTTGCTTGCCGCCAACCGAAACGTGGGTGAACTCATTGTTCATTGCTTGTAGTTTGATTAGTTCATCAGGTGTGACGATTTTATCGCCCACACGATTACAAACAGCTTCAAGCTCGACTACAGGAGCGCTTTCTATCTGGTCAGCGATACTCATGGCTCACCCTCACAAGATAATGTCTTGTTATTATCATCCTGTTTTGGACGTTCGCTTAAGTATACGTCTAGCCAATCAATGGATTTTGCATTGTCAGGAATGATCTCATCGGGAACGATAACCTTGGTGACGTGTTTGTGAGCAATTCTTTTTGCTAAAGCTACGGCCGCTTTTAAACCAACACCACTTCGATCTTGGTCGGCCATAATGAAAACATTTTTCACGCTGTCGGGTATCTGTATTTGTTCTAGCATAGTGCTGCTAATGGCTGCCCAAACGGGTAGACCTGTCGATAAGTGAACGGCTAAAGCTGTTTCAATGCCTTCTGTAATAGCGAGGTCTTCAGTTGGTTCGAATAATTGTATGGCGCAGCCTGTACTAGCTCCGGATTCAGGAGGAGGCATTAGTTTTTTGGGGTTGGCTACGTTGGCTTTTCTGCCTGTAGGCTTTAAGTAGGTGCGATGTAGCGTGACTACGTCACCTGCTAAGTTTCTAATTACGCCAATCATTGCTGGGTAATCACCTAGGTTTATGTACGTCCCGTTAACCTGCTCCCAATAAGGCAGTTGATCAATGGCTAAAATATCTTTTGGAACATGGCCCTGTAAAGCGCCAAGGCCACGGCTCTTAAGATATTTTGCTAAAGGCCAATTCATTCGCTGGCAACTATTTAGTGTCGCAGTAATTTTATGCAAGTTGTTTAGATTGATGGTTTGTACAGGCTTAGAGGGAATGCTCCTTTTTTGATTGGGAGTATTAGCAGGGTGCACATTCAAGTAGCCGCTAACGGCTTTTAAGGTACTTGAGAAATCCCAGCTATTTAGCCATTGAAGCAAAGCATATCCATCGGTGAATTCGCCGCATGTATTGCAAATCCCCCCTCCGGTTGCTTCGAAGTCTTTAAAAAGCCTAAATCCATCTTTACCGCCATGAATAGGGCAGGGGACATGTTTTCCCATCTTTTCACAGGCTTGCTTTAGTTGAGGCGCTAAGGCCAAAGCGATAGCACTCCAATACCCATTAGCTTGTTGTTTAATATCTTTAGCTTCAATCATGGGGACGCTCTCCCATAATGATTTCTATGTTTGCGCCAATGATTTGCATCATCGCGAAAATAAACGGCTCATTCTTTAGGCGTAAGGATTCTATGGACCCAAGTGAAGCCTGATATGTTCTTCTCATAAATCACCCCAATTAAACTGCTACGCGAGAGTTTTGCCAGTTGTTTATTTCGGGCTCACGCCAGCCAACAGCATTAGGGGAAAGTTGAACGCGCTTAGGGAAATCACCTGACTGTTCTAGTCGCCAGATAGTGGTTCGGCTCAAGCCGGTCATACCTTTTACTTGAGGAAAACGAAGTATAGAATCTTTTGCTTCAGACATAGTACACCTTTAAAATTTAGGTTTAGTTAATGTCCGACAAGGCGAGTAGATAGTTTTTGATGGTTAAAATGTGCTTACTGAGAACCTAAAGGTACTTGATCCGCATTGCTCACATTCATTGCATGTAATACTATCTGTAGTGTTAGTTTTGTTTCGTCTTATCGGAACTATTGTGTTTAGTGTTGGTAGCACCAAACATGAATCTAATAGCCCAGTTGAGTGTTGGTAGCATTCAATTGGGTTTTTTATTTCTGCTTACCTTCTTTCTGAAAAGCCTTGGTCTTTCGTAGTATCCACTGGATAAGCTGATGAATTGACTATATCTATATATTGATCTTTCAGCAATAGCCAAATTATAAGCTTGGTAAGCGCTTACGCCTTATATAGCACGGGTTTATGGTTTTTCAGAGGGGCGTTGTTTTGGGTGTTAGATACTACATGTTGTGTTTTTCTCGTGGCATTTTTTAAGTCTCTATAACTGCCCATAACTATCCATTAATGCTCATTAATGCTCGTTAAGTCTTATTAAGCTGAAGTGAGTACCTAGAAAAAGCCACAACATCTGGGGATTTTAATTTTTTAAAACTCTGCTTTTCCGCACTAAATGCGCATGATATTCATGTGAAATTTTAAGTCATTAAAAAAAAGTAATGTTTTGTGTTGAAGGCTTATGCCACTGCATAAACAGGTTATTAATGTTCATTTGCTGACATTCTCTTCCTTAAGTGGCAGCTTAACTTCTAGTGCGCGAGCTAGTAACAACCTCAATATTTAGTTATCTGCGTTCTAGTTTCATCTTTTGTGTTTAATAGGTTTTCGCTGTGTGTGCTCATTCTTTCAGGTACAACAACCAGACGGAACCAAGTGTTTATGCGATACAGCTTTTTTCATGTGTTTATATGGGAATTTGGCAGGGGGAACCTATAGGTTCTAGGGTATAGGTTAGGGAACCTAGTAAACATGCGGGTTTCAGCGGTTTTGGTATTTCCGAGTGTAGAGCCTATAAGGGAACCGAACATGAACCTAGAGGGGAACCGGAAGAACTTAGTAACTATGCGGGTTTCAGCGATTTTGTGATTTTTCGGTTGTAGAACCTACAGGGAGAACCTATAGGTTCTAAAGAGTTGTTCGGATTCCAGTCCAAAAAGGTGTTTTCAGTTGATGAGTGAGGCCTTAAAGTAGGCATTATAAATAAACAAAAAATAATAATGGTTCTCTTTTGACTAGCATTTTTCTTAAATCGTTCGGTCATATTATTTGAATGGACTGGCTCTATTTATGAGGTATAGGCTCTCATGGTTATATATGAAGGCTAATGTCTAATTTAGGCTCAGTATCTGTATAGCTATGACACAGAATCAGCGTTATGTTTCACTAAGCAAGGAATATTAATGAGTAACTATGAACTTGTAAAAACAGTCCAAATCGATGGAGACTTTGAAGGTTTTGATGACGAAGTTCTTTTTAAACTTATGGATGGAACATTATGGATTCAAGATCAATATATGTATTGGTACCACTACGCATATTGCCCGCGAGTTCATATCTTAAAAGCTAATGGTAGTTTATTCCTACAAGTCGATGGCCAAAATCAAGCTGTGCCAATTCGGCAAATATTTGATGTAATCGAATCTCAGATTAATGGTGACTTTAAAGGTTGGGAGGGAGAAACTTCATATGAGCTCACTAACGGACAAATCTGGCAGCAGTGTACTTATAATTATGAGTACACATATTCTTATATGCCGGAAGCGTTGATCTATAACGCAGGTGGCGGTTATAAAATGCAAGTTGAAGGTACTACAGCAGATGTGCGTCGAGTTAAATAAAAGTCGACATGGATCGCTCTAAGGGCTGATCCTTGAGCGTTTACCCGTAGGCTGATGCTATGTTTAAAACCACAAACTATTCTATAGGAGGCATTACATGGGTAAAATGTCAGATCTCATGATAGAGAATGAAAATGAAAGAGCCGAAATATGGATTAGAGAGCGGCTGGAAAATAACGGTGCTGATGAAGAGTCAGAAGAGTACAAAGAGCTTGCAGACGAGTATTACTCACTACAAGAGTATCTCATGGAGCAGGATGAGCTGGAGGAAGAGCTTGAGTGGCTTAAAGATAATGAGTCCTCATTAATTCATAAGCATTTTTTAGAAGAGCTAGATGAATTAAAAAAATTAACCGATGCCAGTGAATCATTTAATAAAAAATACATAATTTACAGAATGACATATGCGCATGCTGTCACTTTATTAGAGGCATTTCTTGGTGATACTGCAAAATCACTTGTAAGTGAGAATTCCTCATTTTTTCAGAACGCAAGACAGATCGAGGAGTTAAAAAAAGCTAGATACTCGTTAGAATATCTAGCTACTAATGAAGTTGATGCAAAAGGATTAGCAATTAAAGAATTGTCAAATATCCTTTATCACAATATTCCTAAGGTTAAGAGTATGTTTGAAAAAATATTGAATAGCCGCTTTGAAATAGATATATCTGAAATAGTAAAAATTACTAAAACTAGGCATGACATTGTACATAGAAATGGAAAAACAAAAGACGGTGAGCCAATATATCTTAGCCAATTCGCTATGTTAGAAATGATTTCTCATATCAGAATATTTGCAAACAATTTACAGGCATTTATCAATAAAAAAACATGACCAGCGCAGCTATATTCATCCTTCAGTCTGGACTTGTCGCAGGCGTAGTGAGAACTTAGGTTTTGGCCTCGTAGGGCTTTAGATAAGGCTAATAGTACTGAATGCTATAGCAGGGTATATCTCACCAGACTTATGGGAAACACAAGAAGCCAAAATGCCCCAGACAATATCATCTGGTATAGAAAAAACTATCAAAGAAACGCTGAATAAATAAAGCCACGCTGGTGCTAAAGCTATAGTGTCTAAAAGGAGAAAAGTTGCAACCTTCTAATATTGAAAAAGTAGAAAAAGCCTTAGGCGAGCCTGTTTCAATTGAATTTACCGAATATGAAAGGAGGTTACGAAACAACTTATTTTTTATAAGTGTTATTTCTATTGCAATGACGCTAGGCGGACTGCAACTGGATGGTAATTCAAGTTTTCTTGGCTTACGTTTTAATGGGTTAACTGACTCAATAATTACAAAGGGCCTCTTTTATATAAATATATATATGTTGCTGCATTTTTTTTGGTGCAGTATTGATGTTCTTCAAGGCTGGAGAATACGACTAACGGGAACCAAGCTGGCATTTATTACTGGTGCTAAATTTGCTTCTGAGGGGGCTGATTATCCATCTGACCCAAGGCAGTCAAGCCTGTATAACTGGTGGAAAGATGAAGCTAAAAAAATTGGCGCATTTGTGGGGCCACTTGAAGAGATAGAGCGAAAATTAGATGAATGGGAACAGACTGTAAAAAAAGAGTTAGAGTCAAAAGAAAATCCAAGTATTGTAAACGCTTGTCAATCTATACGGCATGTAAGCACTGATATCAATAAACTTAAAGGTGCTGTCGAAAAATCAGTAAAGACTATTGAGTCTTCTAGAATTCCCGCTTCACTTAAACGATTTGATGCGCATTTTTCTTTATATCTAAGAAGTCAAAATTTACGTTGGTTAGCGATAGAGCTTTTGCTGCCAATAGCTGTAGGCGTTTACTCAATATGTTTACTGTATCAAAAACTCTCAATCTGACATGGTTTCTTATATGAATGAAAAATATATATTTAGTTTAGCTGGTACTGCTTTTAATCAAAACTTGGGGGCTGACTCCAGAGGCTTTGAGATGTTTAGAATACAGCTTCTTACGACGGTCAAATGGAAGGATTATGGAGTTGAATGATATTGAAAGATTAATAAGGCGCAGTAGGATTTTTGTAGCAACAGTTATAGGGGTCACTGTAGCTGCATATTTATTGTGGTTTGAAGTAAATCATGACTTAAAATTGAGTACTTCAACTGGAGATTGGGGGGCTTTTGGAGATTTTATAGGTGGTATACTCAACCCTATCGTCGCCTATTCCGCATTTTATGTTTTAACCGTAAGCGTAATACTTCAGAAAAATGAGTTTACAAAATTGGGGCATGCCCAAGAAAAAGCTTATGAAAGTCAGCTATTTCAACAAGGGTTAGCAAAAGAGCAGTTAAAGCAAACTATTATTGATGGCCATAAACAAACCTTATTAGGGTTGTTGGAGCAGCAAATGAATATTAAGCAGAAGGAGCTCGATAAACTCAGAACTTCGAGCGATGATGAATGTAGAAACATAAATATGCAGGCAAATATGGGGATGTATTCTAGTGTCGACCGAGAATATAAACTGTCTAAAATTGAAATAAATATACGAAAAAGTGAAGTGGTGATTTCGAATTTGAATAAGCTATCAATCGACATTGCTGTCAAGCACTATAGTTCTCTAAATACTCTTAGCGAAGATTTTATGGCGGAATTCAACAAAACTATCAATTAAAAAACTGATTGGAATCAGAGTATAGAAGCTATTCTAAATGGTTGATTTATATTGTTTAGAAAACAGTAAATATATCATTCAAGTACTCTTATTCTCGTATATTAGTCAAATCGCCCATCATCTCGTGCAAGAAACCTTACAAGGCAGCTATGTAAGAGAAGCCAGCTATGTTGGTTCATGGTAGCCTTGATTGATGCGTGGTCAATAATTGCGTTTTTATGCACAGTAACAGGTCTTAAGAAATCAGCAAACGAAAAGCTGCTATCTAGTTCTGACTCCCAAGATGGAAGATAAAAACGGCGTGAATATGCATAGGTAAGAAAGTCATTTTGATCATATCTTTCATTAACCAACACTGAGTCTATCGAGATAATAGGGACTATTTGTGTAAACTCGACATCTTCGTGATTTCTATGAAGGTCACATGTATTACCAATAACTAGCCAGTATTGAAATGTGCCATGAACAGCGGGCTGGCCATCACTCCAAATCATGGGGAGTGATGTATTTAATTCAATAATATCACCTTGAAAAGGTTTGCCTGAAGAGCGACGACTATAAAAACTTTTTGATATATCATTGCTGGAAGCTAAATCTCGAATTACTTGTTTTAGCTCATCTGCGTCATAAACTGGAGGCCAGCGATCAACTACCACTTACCTAAACGACTCTTGTTAAAGGTGTGGCGGGAATACCAGCATAAGATTGGTCTATTAAGCCGTCAACAAATGCTTCTAGCTCCTTATCGATAGAGGGAAGTATAGTTCCAACCTCTTTAATGTGGTTCACGGCTTTGCCAAAAAGCTCTTCAACAGGGGACTCTTTATATACAGATCCTGTCAGTAAATCACTTAAAATTGGAGTAGATAGGGAGCTGGTTCCAGTTGCGCCATGATTCACAATTCGTACAATAAACGTAGGTTCTTTATAACTAGCATAGCTATCAGGGCACATTGTCATGGCTAATGCCATAGGTATTGCCATAGGTAACTTTTTTGCTGTTGAACAATGCATATTCAAACCTCCTTAGACTTCATTTCCATCCAATCTTTTAAGCTCTCGCCAGCCACTGTATCAAATAGTGAATATATATCTTTGATAAATTCATTTATCAAATTACTAACTTGATTCAATTCTAGACCATTTTTGGAGTTGATAAAGCGATCTAGGTCAAAACGAAAGTGATAAGGTTTGTCGTCCCCAGGCTGAACTAAACCATATCTTAACATTAGTTCTCCATCGCTATTTTTCAAGTTTGAACGTACTTCGGTTAGGAAGTTTGTATTGGATAGATCGGCAATCTCATTAGGCATAGTTAAAAATTCGTTTGAAACTACGTTACTCCATTCAAGCTTATCTAGCTCAAGGTCTGTAGAAATTTTTTCCCTATCAATAATATTGACATAACGAACGCCTAAGCGAAAAGGATGAACTACGCCGAAAACAGATTGTAGTGCATTAAGCCCAGATTCGAAGTGCCCAAGTAGTTCTTTTCTATTTTGGTGGTTTACACTACTGATGCGTAGAGAGTTCTGGTTTAGTATGATCGAGTTTTCGCTCTGAATATCATAAAAACAGTGTTCCACCTCATCCTGAACTCCAAAATTCCCTTGAGGGTCAAATGATACGCCTCGAATGTTATTTAGCTTATATTGAGGGAATAAGTGCCGAAGAGCATCTTGAAATAATGCAATCTCAGCTTCTTGACGAATTTTAAATATAGGATGAAATCTGATTTCGATATCTGTCGAAACTAGAGGGTTTTGGTTGTATATCTTATATTTAACGTCGTTAAAAGACCAAGTCACATTTTCATCCTACTGCAATATAGTTCCTATTAAAGGTTTTATGGTGGCATAGTACACCATCTACTTGGGTAAAAACCATCGCTTACAACTTTGTCAGAAAGTGGAAACTTTACCATTGCTAGCAAGGATAAACTTTGCCATAGAAATAAGGCACTTTAATTCATGCAGTTGCCCATTAGTTTACCGTGGTTAGAAATGCTTTTTTTAATCTAGTGCTGTCAAAATAAAAAATCAAATAGTGGCTGCATAAATTGTAATTTATTTTTGACCATTAAAGTCAACCAGTAGGTGAATCTGAAAGTTAGCACTACTACTGTGATAATCATGATTGAGATTAATAGATTTTTAAATGCATATTTTCCTCGTGATGCATACCAACGCTGAGTCACAGTAATTAGTCCTTCTTGAGGCACTCTCATTTTATTTATTTCACGCCAAATATTCGCTAAATATGCGATGACAACAATTATCAAGAAGGTAATAACTATTGATGAATTATAGCTTTGCAGGAATTCGCCAAGTTTAAGTTTTGGGTAGACTACTTGTGCTGACCAAGCAAAGAAAGATAGAGCTGCAAGTGAATGAGCCAGCTGATAGTCTCTTAATACAGCAATGTTTTCTTTAACTGCATCTGGTTGTTGGCTCCAAATGAGTTTAAATCTGACGCAAAAATAAACAAGTAATGAAATAATTATCCAGACAGCGGCTTCGGGGGATTCAATAGTTATCTTTACCCCTTTAATAAACTCACTTTCAAGTTGAGCATTCACTTTACTCGCTTGAGGGGATATTCCTAGAATTTCCCAAAAACCTAGAATTCCAGCGGTGAGCATATATGCTCTGTGAATTGAATAATAAGTATCTGTAGGTTGACTCATTTTTATCAAATTTAGAGGTTGGTTGAAGTGGAGAAAGACAATCTATAAAATTTCATTTTGTTATAAATGGTATTGTAGCCATCTCTTTTAATTAAAGCCGAGTTCAGAAAATTTACAACATAAGGGTTAGTTTGATTTGTTTAAATCGGTACAATTTAGCTACTCTGTTTCATTAGTACCACGTTTTCTTTCGGGGTAATAATTAGAATCAATATATCATTCCATTGCTTCATAACTGCTCGTTTCTCATCAAGGTAGTCGTGGCGGTCATAGTGCTTAGTAGCAATATCATTGAGTGAATGATTATGAATACGATCTCTCATTTCTTTTCTAATTCCGTGTCGGGCCATAATTGTTTTACATGTGCGCCTAATATCAGCGGCCTTAAAATCTACGCCTTCATGTGCATCACGATATCGACTAAGCGCCAATGGGATTGAATCAGGGCGAATGTGTTTGTCTCTGCTATTACCGTGTGAACCGCCAGCAAATGGGTAAATAGAAGACCCTGTAAAAGGTTTAAGTTCATCCAGAATAGACATGGCTAGATCATTCAACGGCACTACGTGGGCTCTTACATGCTCCCCTTTACCTTTGCTATCTAGTATTTCCATTGTTCTTGCTTCTAAGTCGTATCGCTCCCACGGTGTGCTTAAAATCTGTTTAATACGTTGCCCGCCTACGGCTAGCGTGAAGCGAATCAATGCGGAGATAACAAAGCCTACTCGTTCAGTCTTTGGTAGTTCGTACCATAGGTCTTTGATCTCACTGTCAGTAATCACGTTCTCACCCACTTTTTCAAAGTCGGTTTGTCTTGGAATGGCTGCAACAGGGTTGAAAGCGATATTGAAGCGGGTAGCTTCTTCTAGGTAAACACGAGGGTTATTCTCTTGTTTCAAACCATGATTAAAGGCGGCTAACAGATACGATCGGACTCTATTTGATTGTGTGGTGATTCCGTCTTCAATCATACGAGCCAGTACACCTTTAATTTCCTGTGTGGTTATGTCGCCTGCCTTTGTCTTTTTTAACTTGGGGTAAGGCTTGAATACAGCGCGTTCAATGCTTCTTTCTACTTCGGTAGCGCTAGCCTTACCGGCTGCGTGCATTTGGTTAACGTATGACTCTATAAGTTGCTCAAACGTGCCTTGTGCTTTTTTAGCTTCTCGCTCTTGTCTGGCTGCTTCTTGAACTTGTGCTTTATCTTCCAAAACGCCTTTAACGTCTTTGTCTTCACGATAGATTTTACTCAACTCGTGCGCTTTGTCTCTAGCCTCAACCAGCGATAAACCGGCCATCGTTTTTGATGCTTTGAAGTTGCCTAACTTTGTGAGCTTCCGGTTAGTGCCATCATTATATTTAAAATAAAACTCGCCAACAGCCTCGCTTCGTACTTTAAATACAAGCGCGCCACTTCCTCGCCCGCCTAAGCGTTCAGATACTTGCTTACCCTTATTGGAATTATCGGGTTTTAATAAGCCCTTTAGCTGTGGATCTGTGAACATTGAGTGGTGCTTTCCTGCGTTATTTGGTGACCCTATTGGTGACCCTTAAATGTGGGTTTCCATGATATACCCTGATACAGCTTGAAACAACAAAATAAGAATTGTCTATATTATTCAATAGATTATGTTGATTTTTGGTGTCTGATGAATAAGCCTGAAACAAGCTTGATAGAGACTCATAATCGGTAGGTCCCCTGTTCAAGTCAGGGAGGGGGCACCATTAAAATCAAAGACTTAGCCTGAAATATCTAAACCATTCATTATAAAGTTCAAATTTACTGGCGGTAACAAATCTCCTAGTACCACAATCTTTTGTTGATGTTGTTTAATAACAGCTAGCTACTAAGTCAGTATTTTGATGGGTATGGCTGTATAAAATTCCTCTAATTGATGAATTGCGGAAATCAAACAAGATTATTGATTAGCTGAGGATGAGAAATGAAGTGCCACACCTTCATGGGCGTATTAATTGCAATCGTTTCGCTTTCGGTGTTTGCAGATGGCAACACCACAAACCAATCCTTCTCAAAAGCAAAGAAAATGCTTATGCGAGACGTTTACACTTAGTCTACTCAGCGTTGAGCGATCTACTGCAACGCTGTCTTTGATAGCAAAAAAAATATCACTTTGCCTGCTGGCTTCCATGCCGATAAGTATGTGAAGCGGAGTAAGCGTGTTGAGATAGAGCACGTTGTTCCTGCTGAGAACTTTGGCCGTACCTTTTCAGGGTGGCGTGACGGGCACTCGCAATGCGTCAATAATAAGGGTGAATCATTTAAAGGTCGCAAATATGCGGAGAAAATCAATTCTGAGTATCGTTACATGCAATCAGATATGTTCAATCTCTATCCGGCTGTTGGCGCTGTGAATGCTATGCGTTCTAACTATAACTTTGTAATGCTATCAGGTGGGGTTTCTAGTTTTGGTATTTGTAATATGCAGGTTGAGAATAGAAAAGCTCAGCCACCCAAAAAATCTAGGGGTATGATCGCCCGCTCTTATCTTTATATGGATTTAACTTATAACCGCTATAACATGAGTAAATCGCCAAGAAAGCTCATGCTGCCTAGGATAAACAATACCCTGTAAGTGATTGGGAATGTGAAAGATTTGCTAAAATAGAAAAGCTACAAGGTAACTTTAACTTAGTGATGTCGAAACGATGCAGTTAGGTGTGAATTTTACCATATCAATGCTTAGCTTTTAGTACGGGTTTTATGTCTATTAATTTCAATCTGACTAAAATATGATGGAATTAACAAAAAGGTTTTTATGGTGTGAGTTAATGAAAAGACTATTATTTGTAGTTTTGCTGTTAAGTGCGTCAGTGGTGAGTGCTGATATTGATAAAGGCATGAAGTGCGCTGAGGCCAAAGATTACTTGTGCGCATTAAAAGAATGGAAACCTTTAGCAGAACAAGGGAATGCAATAGCTCAGGCTCTTTTAGGGCAGATGTACTACAGTGGCGTCGGTGTTAAGCAGGATTTCTTCAAGGCGGTTGAATATTTTAAACTGTCTGCTGATCAAGGGAATGCAGTGGCTCAGTATAATTTAGGAGTGATGTATAACCGTGGTCTAGGAGCTAATAAAGATAAGACTAAAGCGGTGAATTGGTTTCGATTATCTGCTGAACAAGGGTTTGCAGAAGCTCAATATAATGCCGCCTTGATGTATGCCAATGGCCGAGGTGTTAAGCAGGATTACTTCAAAGCTGCTAAATATTACAAGCGGTCTGCAGATCAAGGGCATGCCGTTGCTCAGCTTAATTTAGGAGTGATGTATGGTAAAGGCCAAGGTGTTAAGCAGGATTACTTCAAAGCTGCTAAATATTACAAGCTGTCTGTTGATCAAGGGAATGCCGTTGCTCAGTTTAATTTGGCGCTGATGTACAGTAAAGGCCAAGGCGTTAAACAGGATAAATGGAAAGCCATAGCATATTACAAGCTGTCTGCTGATCAAGGGCATGTAAGTGCGCAATATAATTTGGGGTTTATGTACTACGATGGCGTCAGTGTTAAGCAGGACTACTTAAAAGCCCTTGAGTATTACAAGCTAGCTGCGGATCAAGGGCATGCAAGCGCTCAGACTAATTTAGGGGTGATGTACGGTAATGGCCACGGCGTTAAGCAGGATCACTTCAAAGCCCTTAAGTATCACAAGCTAGCTGCGGATCAAGGGCATGCAAGCGCTCAGACTAATTTAGGGGTGATGTACGGTAATGGCCACGGCGTTAAGCAGGATCACTTCAAAGCCCTTGAGTATCACAAGCTAGCTGCGGATCAAGGGGATGCAGGCGCTCAGACTAATTTAGCGCTGATGTACGATAATGGCTTAGGTGTTAAGCAGGACTACTTAAAAGCCCTTGAGTATTACAAGCTAGCTGCGGATCAAGGGCATGCAGGCGCTCAGACTAATTTAGGAAATATGTACCGCAAAGGCAAAGGGGTTAAGCAGGATAAAAGAAAAGCAAAAGAATTGTATGGCAAAGCTTGTGATAATCAAAACCAAATGGGTTGTGACAATTATAAAAAGTCCAATGAGCTGGGCTATTAGTTAATCGTTATTTTCTCAATGTAAGGTTTTGACAGGTTTTAATGCACGCGCGTACAGCCCAGAGGGATGTGCTGATCTTGCTTGTTATGTTTATTGCTCATGCCCAAACACTTTTTTAAACAGTGCCTCGGCTGCTTAAGCTACTTTCCTGCGCAATACCAAGCCAAGCAAGCCTAAACCTAGCAGGCTGATTGTGGTCGGTTCTGGAACATTAATTGAGTCAATGTCCCCAATACGAACTGCCCATGCAGAGAGCTCATGGACGTATCTACCAGAACCTTGGATGCCTGAAGAAAACTGGAATACCCATGCAACTTGCCCTAGAGGGTCTCCAATAGCAAATTGATTGCCCACCCAAATTTCTTATTCTTTGAAAGCGTCACTATAATCAGCAGTGCTTATCTCATAATGAAATTTTCGTATTTTTTATTAGTATAAATGTATTTATTTTTTCGTTAAGAAAATTCAAAAAACACCCATTATTGTTGTTTTATCAATATCACGTTATATTCTGTTAAGTCGTTGATTTTAAATAGGTGTAAGAATGAAAAGAAATTTAAGTGAATTTCCTGGTGATAGTACAGGGGATGCTTTATGGGTCATGAATCAAAATTCTGATGATTTAACTCAATCGCGTGAGATTGAATTTACTGTCGTTTTCCCAACAGAAAATGAAGCGCTGAGTTTTGGTGAAACATTATTGTTTAACCGTCAAAAAATATTGTTATGTGATGCTGAAGAAAATAATGATTACCCATTTGAAATGGTGGTTTTTGTTGAATTAGCGCCAACGCATCAAAATATCACTGAATACCAAAAGTTGTTAGCGCAGTATGCGACACCACTTAATGGTCTTAATGATGGCTGGGGATGTGAACAAAAATGATCAACTTACTAATACTTCTAAAATAATAGTAAGTTGGGTTGAGGCTACGAGTTCTAGTGATGATGATCTTTGATGTATTATAGAGCGCAATAAAAAACCAGCTTTCACTAACTTATTGAAACCTAAAGCGTAAATTAATTTACGCTAGTATATTGTTGGTAAAGTTAAGATCTTTTTTTAAATAATAAAATAGTTAGCGGTAATTCAATAGGTCCATCCTCTTCAACTGGGGGGGCTACACCTAATCTATCTTTTAACGTCATTCTCCCCGCCCCCAAGTAGCTGGTTATCGAATATATCTACAATGGTATGGTTATGCCCTGAGAATAACTCTTACACCCCTTGGAGTAATGACATTTCACTAGGCTGTCTATTCCTATTGTCAAAGTACTCATTAGTAAATCTCTAGCTTTCTAGAGATTTAAAAGTCACCTAAAGCCCTTTTGTTAATGTAATAAAGTGTTGCGCGTTGTATCAAAAAGTAAGGATAGTTCCGATTCTAGCCGCTTTTGTTCTGTATCAGCATAATAAAATTCAGTAATATATTAAAAAGTTTTAACTATGGGTTAATCGCGTTATAAATTCTGCTTTTTTCTTAAGCTGAATTTATACGACTTTTAAGACACTTAAAGGCTTTGAACGGCCTAATTATTATTGAATTCTCGCTTCGAAGGTGAATTGAACCTTTATTGCCAGCTTTCTGGGCGATGAATATATGAACTGCCAAGGGATTATGAACAAAATGAATGGTTTGAAGTTTTTGTCAAATAACGTCATGTATAACTCAAATTTTTTCTATGGAAAGTATAAGAAATCAACATTAAATGTCGTTTTATTGTCTATTGTTTTCATATTTTCGGTTCAGGCACCTGCTTCTTTTGGTGATGATATTATTCTCGATAATGGGGATAGCGGTACGAGTTTCGTCGGAAGTTGGAGTAGTTATTCTGGTGCTGAGCAGTTCGGGAATAGTACCTTATATGTGACAGCGGGCGGCAGTATTCAATCCTACCGTTTCACTCCTACCATTTCCGTGTCTGATACTTACGAAGTGTTTGTTTGGAACTCTTGTTATAACAATCGTCCGACTAACGTACCCCATGTAATTAATCATGCCAATGGTTCGGATATAGTGGAAGTTGATCAGGACTGTGATACCGGTACACACGGGGAGTGGTTTTCCCTTGGACATTATTTTTTCAATGCAGGTATGTCTGCTTATTTAGAAATTACAGATAATGGCTTAACACCTCCTAGTACCACATATGTTGGGGCCGATGCAGCACGCTTCATTTCGAGTAATCACAACACCGCACCGGTACTCACGTCAACAGTTACCGTGCTGACCTTAACAGAGGGTGATCAGGTAAATCTAACCGCGACTGCGAACGATGCAGAAGAGGGTGACCTAACAGCTGCCATTAGTTGGAGTGATGATGCTAGCAGTGAAACGGCCGTTGGCGGCAGTTTTAGTTTTACCCCGGCGCTTGGTGTTCATAATATTACTATGGCAGTTAGTGATGCCGAGGGGGATCAGGCTACCGCCAGTATCGTTCTAACAGTTGTGGCATCTACCGGTGACTTGGATGACGATGCCGATGGTTTAAGCAATGACCAAGAAGGTATGGCTGGAACCGACCCTAACAATTCAGATAGTGATAATGATGGCGTACTCGATGGACCAGAGGTACTGACTTACAATACCAACCCCTTAGTTGGTGATACTGATAGCGATGGTATTGATGATCGCTATGAAATAGATAATAACCTTAACCCAAATAGTGACGATAGTGCAGCAGACCCTGACTCAGATGGACGCACTAATCTTGATGAATATCTTGGTGGTACTGACCCGAATTCGGCTGACCCTGCACCTAGTACTGAAATTATTCTAGATAACGGTGATAGCGGCACTCTTTCGACTGGCAGCTGGAGTAGTTACTCGGGTGCTGAACAGTACGGGAGTAGTACTTTATACACGGCTGCAGGAGGCAGTGTCGAAAATTACCGTTTCACGCCAACAATTGTTGTTCCAGGTACCTACGACGTATTTGTTTGGAACTCCTGTTATAACAATCGTCCGACTAATGTGCCTCATATCATTAATTATAATAATGGTACTGACACTGTTCTTGTCGACCAAGATTGCGATACGGGTACCCATGGTGAATGGTTTTTATTAGGAAATTATACTTTTAACCAAGGTAATACCGGCTACTTAGAAATCACCGATAGTGGCTTAACCCCCCCTGGCACAACTTATATTGGAGCAGATGCTGCGCGCTTTGTGCTCACGGGTGGAAATGCCGCACCGGTAGTCACTTCAAGCGTGGCTACGTTGACGCTAACAAATGGGGAGCAAGCTAATCTTACCGCAACGGCGAGTGATGCCGAAGATGGAGATCTGACAGGATTTATTAACTGGAGTGATGATGCTAGTAGTGAATCTGCGATTGGTGGAAGTTTTATTTTTACACCTGCATTGGGTGTGCATAATATTACCGTAGCAGTCAGTGATAGCGAAGGCAGGCAAAGTACTACGGGCGTGGTTATTAATGTCGTTGGAGCAATCGGTGACTTAGATAACGATTTGGACGGCTTAACAAATGATCAAGAGGATGCCGCAGGTACAGATCGAAATAACGCTGACAGTGATAATGACGGTTTACTTGATGGGGTAGAAGTACTGACTTACTTGACCAATCCTCTAAATGGAGATACCGATAATGATGGTCTCGATGATCGTTATGAGGTCGATAATAGTCTCAACCCGAATAATGATGATAGTGCAGAAGACCCCGACTCAGATGGTCGTTCTAACCTAGATGAGTACTTAGGTGGCACTGACCCTAATACCGCTGATCCAGCCCCGAGTACCGACATTATTCTCGATAATGGCGATGTTGGAACCAGTTTTACCGCAACGTGGAGTAGTTATAGCGGCGCAGAGCAGTATGGCAGTAGCACATTATACGCGAGGGCTGGCGGAGGCGTTGAATCTTACCGATTCACACCGACGATTAATGCGGCAGGCACTTATGACGTATTTGTCTGGAACTCTTGTTATAACAATCGTGCCGTCAATGTACCGCATACTATCACCCACAAAGATGGTAGCGATACTGTATTTGTGGACCAAGACTGCGATACCGGTACCCATGGTGAGTGGTTCTTGCTCGGGAGATACTCTTTTAACCAAGGAAATTTCGGTTATTTAGAAATATCAGATACTGGCTTAATTCCATCTAGTACGACATATGTGGGGGCCGATGCGGCTCGTTTCACTATGACAGGGCCAGACGCCGACTCAGATAATGATGGCGTGATTGATATAAATGATGCCTTTCCACTAGACATGGCTGCATCTGTTGATGGGGACCAAGATGGTTATCCTGATAACTGGAACATAGGGTATGGCGAAGTTGATAGTTCAACGGGATTAAATTTGGATAACTATCCTGATGATACAATCTGTTATTTACCTGAACATGGGGTCGGGAATTTCTGTGATTATGGCGCAACAATCCCTAGTTTTAATCCAGACCAAATCGTCAGCGATGATGACGGAATTGTTTACTTTTTGAGTCGTGAAAATAGCGCTGTATATCGCTGGTCGGTGGCGGCTTCAATTTATATCAAACCTATAGTGACCGGGTTAGGTGTTGGCGCTTCTGAGGAAACTCCGAGCTTGGTGGCCTATTCCTCAGCTCACGATAGGCTATATCTCGGTTATAGTACTGGTGCTATTCAATATGTTGACTTGCACGGTAACCTAGTTGAGCAAGCCTTTGCCAATATACCTTTAGCTGTTGAAGGTTTGGCTGCTGTCGGTAATTATATACTTGCCCAAGATGGGAGTGGTGCATGGGAAACCCATTATATTTTTGATATAGCTGGCAATCTCACTGACAGTAAAGACTGGAATCGTTACTCGCGTGAATATGCCTGGAATGAGGCTTTATCCCGTGTGTATTTTTTCCGTGATGGTACTAGTCCGAACGACTTAAACTATGAAAATGTTGATCAAAGCACGGGCTTGATCGATGCTGATGGTGAAACCCCTTATCATGGCGATTATAGTATTCAGCCGCCGATTCGTATTTCTGTAGGCGGACAATATGTATTATTGGGTAGCGGTGATATTTATAATGCTAATGATTTAACTTGGTCTGGTTCAATTGATACGAGTGTAGATGACGCCTTATGGTTAGCAGATGGTTCGCTTGTTACGCTCCAAAAAAATACTGACGTTACGATATTACAACGCCGAAACTCTAGCTTAGCAGTGATTGAACAAAGAACCTTTAATGGGGAATCTCTTGGGATTCATTCAACTAACGCTGGTGTGGTCGTTCTTACGTCTGATTCAGGAAGCTTAACAGTTTATGATTATGTTCCGAGTGAAGACAGTGATGGGGATGGAGTTCATAATACAGTTGATGCATTTCCACTAGATATAGCAGCCTCCCTTGATAGTGATGCTGATGGTTATCCTGACACTTGGAACCTTGGATATTCTGAAGCTGATAGCACGACTAACTTAAGTCTAGACAGTCTTCCTAATGATGAATTTTGCTATTTAGCAGAACATAGAACCGGAAATGTTTGTGACTACAGTGCAACCATGCCGAACTTTACACCGGATCAAATAGTCAGTGATCACTTTGGTAATATTTACCTTCTGAATCGGGATAATGCTCTCTTGTATCGATGGTCGGTATCAGACTCAGTATATATGAAGCCCTTAAAAGTTGGGTTAGAGAATGGGTTCCATAAGAAAACTCCGGAATTGATTGCCTATTCTGAGGCTCATGATCGATTGTATTTAGGTTATAACACCGGCGCTATTCAATATGTTGACTTGCAAGGTAATCTAGTTGAGCAAGCCTTTGCCAATATACCTTTAGCTGTTGAAGGTTTGGCCGCTGTCGGTAACTATATACTTGCCCAAGATGGGAGTGGTGCATGGGAAACCCATTATATATTTGATATAGCTGGCAATCTCACTGACAGTAAAGACTGGAATCGTTACTCGCGTGAATATGCCTGGAATGAGGCTTTATCCCGCGTGTATTTTTTCCGTGATGGTACTAGTCCGAACGACTTAAACTATGAAAATGTTGATCAAAATACGGGCTTGATCGTTGCTGATGGTGAAACTCCCTATCATGGCGGTTATAGTATTCAACCGCCAATTCGTGTCTCTGAGGACGGGCAGTATGTATTATTGGGTAGCGGTGATATTTATAATGCAGGAGATCTAACCTGGTCTGGCTCAATTGGTACCAGTGTAGATGACGCCTTATGGTTAGAGTCGGTCATTGTGACTATCGATAGTGGGAGCGGCGCAAGTAATTTATCCATATGGAATGCGACTAGCTATCAACGTGAAGGTAGTGTGTCTATAAACGGTGAAGTGCTCTCAATTTTTCCAAACAACAAAGGCATTATCGTTATTTCCAACACGAGTTCAGGGCTCACTTTCACCTATCAAATAATCGGGGATCAGGATGGGGATGGAATTCCTGGTTGGTGGGAATCGATTTATGGGTTTGATGACGAAAATTTCTCTGATGGGGGCCAGGACGCAGATACGGATGGCTTAAGTAATCTCCAAGAATATACTGCTCGAACTGATCCAACCAAGCCTGATAGTGATGATGATGGTATGACGGATGGATGGGAGGTGCAGCATGGCTTGTTGCCTGTTACCGACGATGGTGGTTTGGATGCAGACGGTGATGGTTATACGAATCTGAATGAATTCTTAGCATCTACTAACCCTCATGACTTTAACAGTATTCCTTACGTGTCAATAGATGATTTATCCATGGGTAACAACTCAAGTTGTGCCTTAGTTGAAGGAGAAATTACGTGTTGGGGGAATATAATAAACTACACCGTTCCTAGTAATGTGACCGCTCCACAGATGGTAGGTCATGCTGGTGAGGATAAAATTTGTGCACTCCAAGATAATGTAGTGATATGTTGGGGTAACCAATCATCTATGATTTCTGAGTTACAAGCCTCGCCAGTCAACAATGCGGTTTCTCTTCATGTAACACCAATGGGAAACACCGCATGTGTCATTACGATATCTGGATCCGTGAATTGTTGGGGTGGGGGGAGTGACGGCATTGATACGCCTCCAATTGATTTAGATAATATTCAACAGATGGATATGTTTCAGAATCATGCCTGCGCACACGACGGAACGACGGTATCTTGCTGGGGCCGTAACAGTGACTATCAAACCGATGTGCCTAGTGATTTAGAATCACCAAAACATGTGAGCGTTGGTGGTATCCATTCATGTGCGATACAGTCGGACAATCAAGTAAGGTGCTGGGGAGATAACTCGAGAGGACAAACAACGTTACCAGTTGGCCTGGATAATATCGTAAGCTTGGATAGTGGCTTTTATCATACCTGTTCGCTCAACGATGAAGGTGAAGTGCATTGTTGGGGAGACAATACTTTTAACCAAATCGATGTCCCGAATGGATTGTCGGGAGTAGTCGAAATTCATAGTGGTCCTTACAATAATTGTGCAGAGACTGCGAATGGGGCTGTATGCTGGGGAAAAAATGACTTTGGACAATCCTCCATTTGGTATGACCTACTTGATTATGGTGTTGGTGATGATCATGTTTGTGGATTTAACAACGATGAGGTTATGTGTTTCGGAACAACTCAAAACGAACCTGATGTGTTGAATATTCCTGCAGATATCATCGGACCTAAAGCGATAGGTGTTGGTAGATACCATAATTGTTTGTGGGGTGATTCGGGCATGCATTGCTGGGGTAAATCCGGAGACCATTTAAATTATCCGCAGACTTTAACAGATGTTACAGAGATTGGTGCTCAACAATCACATACTTGTGCGATTGATAATGGATCGGTTGTTTGTTGGGGTACAAATTTTAATAGTGTTCTGAGTGTACCATCGGGTATCTCACAACCGCATGAATTATCTGTAGGGAATGACCATAATTGTGTGCTGGATGGAGAGACCACAGTCAGGTGCTGGGGAGCAAATTATCGAGGGCAAGCTAATGCGCGCTATAACTTGTTGAATCCAGTCGCGGTTGCCGTGGGGGGGGTAAGTGCCTTCCCACGCTCATCGGATGATGGCCATACGTGTGTCGCAGATGACAATGGTGTTCAATGTTGGGGGGCCAGTGCATACAACCTGCTCAACGTTCCTGCCGGGTTGACCAATATTATAGATTTACACGCGGGGGCGTGGACAAGCTGCGCTCTGACAAGTGAAGGCGCTGTAGTATGCTGGGGGGACTTTATAACTCAATATCTTCATGATACGCTGAATATCGGTAATGTCACAAAAATCAAAGGCTACAATACTCAAATTTGTGCTGAAAACGAACGTAAATTATCTTGCCATGGTCTCGGTAGTGCTCTACTGATAAATCGTTAGTCTTCCATGGTATCAGTTAGTGGGCTGAAAACTTTTTGTTAAGTTCCTGAGTTAGCAAATAGAGCAGCCCACATATTTAATATAACCACTTGCGTTAGTAACAAAAGAAATGGGACCAAGCTTTGCATTTCTCATGCTTTAAATGTCCTGTAACAAACCGAAAGACACAATCTAAAAAATCACCAAAACTGTCCGTAGAATCGACATTTAAGGCGTCATAGATTAATCAGATGATGACAGCTAATGGCGCTAAGTTAATCTCCTTTAGGAGTCGTAAGTCCTGAAGATATAATGGCGTAATTTAGTCATGAAAAATAATATGTTATTATTTTCCGGGTTTCATTTACTTATAGATAGCCTTTGATATTAACCGCTCGCACTTGTTCGGTGCTGCCTTAATTTGCAACGTAATTTTTATCATAACTCTGAAATTTCTTGATTTAGGGGGCGATAGCTTTTTAACTCTGGGTGATTGACCAAGTATTTAAGATTAACTTAGGATCATCACGAATTACATTTCAAGGCATGAATTCATGCCACGTAAACCTTGATTCTAATTAAATTACGCCATTCATTTTATTTCAATTCCATCTACTTAGTCAGTCAATTGGGAATCAGTTTCTTATATAAAACCTACTTGAAGTCTGGATGTCATCGTTAAGGGTGTTAATATGCACCAATAATAGCGGTAATGACCAAATAGTCTTATAAATTTAAGGGCTTAGAGTGAGCAATGCAGAGCCTGTGTTGTGCATTATTCACTTATAAATCTGGTATTCATTATGAAATCACAAACCCCACAACACCATATAGTTATTATTGGCGGTGGCGCAGGAGGGCTAGAATTAGCAACCACTCTAGGGCATAAGTTAGGAAAAAAAAGGCTGGCGCGTATTACCCTAGTTGATCAATCACTCACTCATATATGGAAGCCTTTGCTACATGAGGTCGCAGCGGGCTCGCTTGATTCAGGTGCTAATGAGATCAATTACCGCGCTCATGCTAAACGGCACTGCTTCGAGTTTCAAATGGGGGCAATGCATGGCTTGGATCGCAAGAATCAACAGATATTAGTCGCCCCTATCTATGATGAACATGGCGAGCTTGTTGTGGATGAGAGACAAATTTCTTATGACAGCTTGGTCATTGCAGTCGGTAGTACTGCGAATGATTTTGGTACGGAAGGCGCAGCAACAAATTGTATTTTTCTCGATAGTCTTGAACAGGCGAGGCGTTTTCATAGTCACCTTTTGAATTCATTTTTAAAGTCTGAATACGATGCTTCACACCAACAAAGTCATCCGATAGATATTGCGATCATTGGTGCCGGCGCGACGGGAGTTGAACTGGCAGCGGAGCTGCATTTGGCTTCTCAGGAATTGCCTAGTTATGGTCTGAATCATTTAAAGGAGAATGACGTACGTATTAGTGTGATTGAGGCGGCGGATCGTATTTTACCCGCGCTACCGGAGCATCTATCTTCTGCGGCGACACGTGAATTGGCGCGATTAAATATAAACGTGCTGACAAATAGTCGAGTAACCAGAATTACAGACGATGCGATTGAGTTTGCTGATGGTGCGAACTTGAATGCTTCGATCAAAGTGTGGGCTGCAGGCATTAAAGCGCCTGATTTTTTAGCACAGCTTGAAGGTTTGGACGTTAATCGAATTAATCAGCTTGTTGTGCTTCAGACACTTCAAACTACACAAGATGAAAATATTTTTGCGTTTGGTGATTGTGCTAGTTGTCCTCAGCCAGGCTCAGATCGTCCGGTGCCTCCTCGGGCTCAGGCTGCGCATCAGCAAGCAAGCGCGCTAGCAGTTACCTTAGCACGACGCTTAAAGGGGGAGGAGGCTGTGCCATATGTGTATCGAGATTATGGCTCACTCATTTCTTTTAGCCGGTATACCGCTGTGGGGAACTTGATGGGGAAGCTGGTTGGGAAAAACCTAATGGTAGAAGGTCGAATCGCAAGAATGTTTTATGTCTCGCTTTACCGGATGCATCAAATGGCTTTACATGGCTTGTTCCGTACGTCGTTAATCTGGCTAAATGATAAAATTAACCGTGCCTTGCAGCCAAGACTGAAGCTGCATTAAAAATGTCAGCGTTCATCTAGTCTGTGATTGTTTTTGATTCGTGGTGCAAGCAACGCCCTTTGGCGTTGCTTGCACCATAGGTACGGTATTGCTTCATATGCAAAAGGCTAAAAATCTATTAGCTGCTAAGTCGAAGTGTCTATATTACAATGGCTTAATTCTTACCCATTTGTATGTGACCACTCTTTATGAAATCAAAAGCGCTTAATGCATCAATTCCCTCAAACTATAAACCAGAGGTTCTAGCGCCTGTAGGTAACTGGGAGATGTGTTTGGCTGCTGTTCATAATGGTGCTGGGGCGATTTATGTTGGTATGCCGGGATTTAATGCGCGCGCTCGAAGTCATGATCATAGCTTTGAAGAATTGAAGGAGATTATTCTTTACTGCCGGCTTTATGGTGTGCAGGTTCATGTCGCCTTTAATATTTTAATCTTTGAAAAAGAGCTGCCTATCGCTGTTGAGGGTTTAAAGCAGTTATTGCCTTTACAGCCCGACGCCATTATTTGCCAAGATGTTGGTTTGGTTCGTTTAATTAAAAAAATGGCACCAGAGCAAGTGATCCATGCCTCTACTCAAATGACTATTTCTTCTGCTGAACATATCGAATTTTTAAGTGATCTGGATATGCAGCGTTATGTGCTTGCTCGTGAGAATTCACTAGACGAAATGAAAAATATTCGCTCAAAAACCGACAAGGAGCTTGAGGTCTTTGTGCACGGTGCTTTATGTGTTGCCTATTCGGGGCAGTGTTTAACCTCAGAATCGATGGGCGGGCGCTCTGCCAATCGTGGTCAATGTGCGCAGACTTGTCGTTTAGATTACCAGTTAAATGTGAATGGCAAAGTCGAAGACTTGGGGGCTCAGAAATACCTAGTTTCGCCAAAAGATTTGTTTGGCGTCGATGAAATAGAATCCTTAATGGATTTAAAAATCGATTCTTTTAAAATAGAAGGCCGTTATAAACCTTCCGAATACGTCGCAGCCGCCTCTAAATTGTACTCTGAAAAAATTAATGAAGTGCTGAATTTACCGTATGAAAAGGTGAGTTCGGATGCCTTAAAAATTTCTTTCTCGCGTGATTTTTTTAGTGGCTGGCTAAATGGCGTTAACCATAACGAGTTGGTTGACGGGCGATTTAGTTCTCATCGAGGGCTAAAAACAGGACATGTTTTATCAATCAAAAAAGATAAGAAATATCCGACGGTTAAGGTATTTTCTTCGTTAACCATACATTCGGGTGATGGTTTATTCTTTGTTGATGCCAATGAACAGATGTTGTTTGCTGCACGAGCTTACGATGTAGAAGCGCTAGGTAGCGATGCCTATCTGGTTAATTTTGAAAAAGGTTCAGACTTGTCAAAATTAAACTCGCGCTCACTGATGTACATTAATCGTTCTCCAGCAAGAGATAAGTTGTTGCAGCAATCGTATACCGATAAGAGCCAGCTTAAGCGAATTACGTTAACTATTCGGGTTGAAGCTGCGCTGGGTGAACCATTGCGAGTGGTTGTGAAAGATGATCAAGCGCATGAAATCGCTGTCGAAACAGAGCAGTTGTTAAGTGAGGCGCAAAACTCGCCTTTAGATGAAGCTAAAGTACGTAAGCATTTTAATGCGCTACGTGGCAGTGTATTTGAGTTAGGCTTTTGCGAGATCAACATTGCACCTGGTTTGTTTATTCAAGATAAGGCGATTAAGAAGTTGCGCCAGTTAGCCGTTTCCCAACTTGAGGAGGCGCGTTTAAAACGTAAATATGCCGATTCGAATTTGGATACCCCTGCGGCTGATGTTATTTCATCAGTAGGGCTTGGGCAGGGTGTACATGATGAATTACCTAAGGTAGCTCACAGCAATAAATACCAGACTAAACTGAACATATTAGTTAGGGATGATGCGCAAATTGATGCCTTGATTGATCTTTCGAATGATGTGATTGGAACCGTTTATTTAGACTATAAATATGGTCAACAATACGAAAAATCAGTCGATAAAATCAGAGCGTTAGGGTTTAGAGCCGGTATTGTGACCACGCGAGTCTTTAAAGCGGGTAGAGAAAAATTACTTGGCATCATTAACCGTATTCAGCCTGATGTTGTATTAGTGCGAAATGCAGGGGCATTTGAATACTTTAAACAGAAGTATAAGGATCAAATGCCTTTTGAATTAGTGGGGGATTTTTCTTTTAACATTACGAATCACTTAAGTGCGCAGTATTTCTTAAACAAAGGTTTGAGTGTATTTAGCCCGTCGTATGATTTGAACTTTCAACAATTAGAAGAATTATTGTTAAGCCAAAATGATCATGGCTCGGGCTTAGCCAGTCAGGCAGAAGTAACCATTCATCAATATATGCCTAGTTTTCATATGGAGCACTGTGTATTTGCTTCGTTTTTATCCGACGGTTCCAGTATTAAAGATTGTGGTATGCCGTGCGTGAATAATAATGTGGGTATTGTGGATAATAAGAAAGTTAATCACCCTGTTTTAGCGGACCAAGAATGCCGTAATACCATGTTTAATGGTATTCCTCAGTCAGCGGGCTCTATGATCCCTAAACTGTTATCTCTAGGTGTTAAGCATTACCGTATTGAAGCGCTGACAGAAGACGCTGAGGTGCTTAGAAAGAAAGTGTTGGCTTATATGGATGTTTTATCAGGTAAGCAGGATGCAAAGGCTTTGTATAAGAATTTAGGGATTATCGAAAAATACGGAATTAGTGAAGGTCAGCAACAAAATCTTGATGTTTATTCTGATAGAAAGAAAATGATCAAAGAGATTCCTGTTAAAGCGCTTTAGCTAATTGAGGGTGTTACTTACGTAGATGAGTACGTTTACGCAACAATAGCGCGTAGGCAGAAAATTTGAATATTGTTTACGAGTTCAAGTTGTTTTGCTTTTGTTGTGCTGGGTGTTGTTGGCCCTAAGGGGCCGATGAGCGTTTCCGATAGTGTGCCGACTAATGCTGCAGCGGTGACTCTTGTGTTCTGAGGTAAAAACTCACCGGCCTCAATCCCTTCTGAAATTAAAGTATCAAAAATGTCGGCGTAGGATTGTCGGTATATCAAACGCTCAATTTCAATTAATGGGTCTACTGGCTCGCCGATGAGTGCATACGCTAGACGGTGTCCAGCGATAGCGCGTTCGGCAAATATTTGGATCGCGTTTGTTAAGCGTTCTTTGCAACTTTTTGGTGCGTCAGGAAAAGCGGCAAGTTGTACTTGATGTACTTCTTTTCCAGAGCCTTGCCTAAATACTTCTGTACACAGTAACGCTTTGGACTCGAAGTACTTGTAAACAGTACCTGTGGCGACATTCGCTTCTTCAGCAACAGCGGCAATTGTTAAACCTTGGAAACCTCTAATAGAAACGATTTTCATCGCAGATGATAATAATAGGGCATGCTGGGATTTTTTTCGTGCTTCGGTTTTATCTGTTGATCGGTATGACATGCCTAGTATCCAGTCCGTTAGATTGTTTCGAGAATATTAACGAATAGTTATGGGTTTGACTATATTATAAACAAAACGTGTTTCACAAATTATGAATATTAATTGGGGCATATTTGACTCTAATTTTTGATAGTGATTAAATTCAGATAAAGTGAATGGGTGTTCATTTTATGGGTTTAATACATTTACAGGAGTCAAAAAATGCCATCTACACCTGTCTTACCTTCACTTGCGCTTACAACGCAAAGCGATACGGATTTTACACCAAGCAACCGATATTGGGCTGAAACGCATCGGGTTGAAAATATGCCGAGCGTGCTAGAAAACTATGATGCTTATAAACAAGATCAGGCTTTGATTGATGCTGTCGGTGCTAATGGAGGTGCTTGGGCGGAGAGTGACTTATCACGCTTTGGTCGTTTATGTGGCTCGGAAGAGCTGATTGCTTGGGGCATGCAAGCGAATGAAAATAAGCCTACCTTACATACGCATAGTCGGCATGGAGCAAGAATTGATGAGGTCCGTTTTCATCCAAGCTATCACCAACTGATGGCATCGTCGATGCGAGAAGGTATTCATGCATCGCATTGGTTAGAGCCTAAAGCAGGTGCGCATGTTGCTAGAGCGGCAAAAAGCTATTTGATGGCGCAAGTTGAGGCGGGTCATGGTTGCCCTATTACGATGACGTCAGCGGCGATTCCTACGTTAAAAAGACAGCCTGATTTGTATGCACAATGGTCAGATAAAATATTGAATCCGGATTACGATGCTAGAAATATAAGTCATTCTTTAAAAGAAAGTGTCACCATTGGCATGGCCATGACGGAGAAACAAGGTGGCTCGGATGTTCAAGCCAATAGCACACGCGCTTTTCCGGTAGGGGTAAAAGGAGCGGGTCAGTTATATGAGCTGGTGGGGCATAAATATTTTGTGTCCGCACCGATGAGTGATGCTTTCTTGGTGCTTGCGCAAGCTGAAGGTGGTATTTCATGTTTCTTAGTGCCTCGATGGCGCCCTGATGGGACAAAAAACCCTCTACAAATTCAATGTTTGAAAAACAAAATGGGAAATGTCTCGAATGCATCAAGCGAAACTGAACTGCGCGGAGCTTTAGGTTGGATGGTTGGCGAAGAGGGGCGAGGTGTGTCTGCTATTCTTGAAATGGTCGCCATGACACGCTTTGATTGTATGCTTGGGTCTTCTGGTTTAATGCGGCAGGGAATTGCACAAATTACGCATCATTGCAGCCAGCGTTCTGCTTTTGGTAAGCGCTTGAGCGAGCAGCCATTAATGCAAAATGTGTTAGCTGATTTGATATTAGAGCATGAGGCAGCCATTGCTTTTAGTATGAGGCTTGCTCGGTCACTAGATCTTAGCGAGCAACAAGAGCAAGAAAAGCACCTAGTTAGAATGGGCACGGCTATTGGGAAATATTGGATATGTAAGCGTGCGCCAGGGCATGTGTACGAGGCCATGGAGTGTATTGGAGGAAGTGGCGTCATGGAAGATTGCATTATGCCAAGGCTTTTTCGTGAATCGCCTATTAACACCATTTGGGAAGGAAGTGGCAATGTCCAGTGTCTCGATATGATTCGAGCGATGAATCGTAATCCTGAATCACTTGATGCCTTCATGAATGAGGTTCATCGCGCACAAGGTAAGCATCCTTTAATGAGCCAAGCCTTAGATGACCTGCAGGCGGCATTATCAAATAAGAGTGATATCGAATACCGTTCTCGTAGTATTGTTGGAAAGATGGCGCTTGCTATTCAGGCGTCAACTTTATTGCAATTCGGCGATGCCGAAGTGGCCGATGCTTATTGTAAGGCTCGTTTAGATCTTTCTAATCAAGGCTGGGTTTATGGAACACTTCCGGAAAGTATTGATTGTGCCTCATTAATAAAGCGTGCCAAACCATGTTAAATGCTATACTTCCTGCGTTTTAAATAGGGTTCGTAAGAGGCTGGGTGTATCGTTATGAGTGAAGCAATAATTTGGTTAGGTATTCTCATGGGTTTGGTGATGATTGCTGGCTTGAGCTGGTTTATTTTGACTAAGTTACGTGAATTTAAAGTGCTTCAGGCTCAGCGGGATCAACAAGAAGCACAGCAAGCAGATCAGCGTAGTTATCTGATAGATAGTATCAAAGTGATTGCTACGACCATGTTGGAGGATCAAGTTGAGCTCTCTGAGGGCTGTATACGTATTAAAGTTTTAATTGACCATTTGGACGCCTCTTTACATGAGCAAGAGTCTTTTAAAATATTTGAGCAAATGTATCGAGATACAGAGCATATGCCAACCCATCAGGCGCGAAAAAATACGGACAAGAATTTTATTCACAAACTCGATCAGCAGCGCTTTGCTTTAGAAAAACAACATAGAGAAAGCATTCATAAAGCAGCAGAGGCATTGTTGAAAACGCTGGCGTGATTTTAATTTGATGATAGGTGAGAGTACACGTTGTGTCGGTTTTTAGGTTCTAGCTATCCCATGTATTCATTTCTAATGACGAGATTAGGATTGGCTTTCGGTTTTAAACTCGAAGACGAATGAAGCATGGGAGCGTGGGATTTATCGGTGTTTAATGAAATGAATATCGGGTAGAAAATCACATGCCCCCGCTGAGATTCAATCGACATCAATTTTATCTATACTTTTCAAGCGTAAGTCAGGCGATAATTTTTTAAAGTTATCGGACGCAAGCGTAACCCAGTTATCTAATAGTTCTTTCACATGTTGGAGTTTAAAGTCAGCATCCCACAGCATTCTAACGATGTCACCTTTGCCGGTTCTTAATAGAGAAATGACAGGCTCGTGAGTTTTGCTATTAAGTATTTCCATCTCCAGAATAACCGTGACTTCTCTGTTTCGAGTGTCGGTTGCTGAGCGTATTAAACCGATGATCGCACCATAAGGTAAGGCTTCCGTTACTTTCATTCCTTCCGGTTCCAACTGAATATCGGTGATGGCAATTTTTAGATGGGCAGTTTCATTGCTCGGTGTATTAGTGAATGCATATTTTGAACTGAGTGCTTGCTTAAGATTGAAGTCAAAGTATTGTTGGATACTTTGAAGATTTTCTTTTGAAACTTCTTCGCTTTGTATTCTTGAAGCTTGTATCACGACAGGGTCTAATATTAGTGTTTTGAACTTGCTTTGCGTTAACTTAGGGCTAACCCAGCGTAACACTTGCTCCCCGTCCTCACCTTTACTTAGTTTGAGCTTTGTATAATCACTAAGAAAGCCTGATGCTTGATGTTCATCTGTATAGCTCGTCAGCACTGGCGTACTTTGGCAAGCACTTAATAACAGTAAACCTATAAGGCTTAAGCTTATTTTAACGATATGAACGATGCATTTATGATTCATGTTCATAGCCTTTGAAATTGATTTTGTACAATAAGGCGTATAATACGGGGATAAACCCCAGAGTGAGTATGGTTGAAAATAACAGTCCCGCCATGATTCCTACAGCCATGGGTTCCCACATTTCACCGCCGCCTAGATAAAGGGGTACTAAACCTAATACCGTCGTCGCAGTCGTTAATATAATCGGGCGCATTCTTCGTTGAGCCGCTTCAATAATAGCTTGTTGCGGTGAGCGCTGGTTGACATCAATTTCTAGTTTGATGCGTTCTAATAATACGATGGCATTATTAATCACGATGCCGGCCAGTGAAATAATGCCTAGTAGCGTCATAAACCCAAAGAAAGAGTCGGCGATCACTAAACCCCAAATCACCCCAATCACGCCCAATGGAATGGTTGCAAGAATTATCAATGGCTTTCTCAAAGAGTTAAATTGCATGACTAGTAAAATAATAATGATAAATATGGCGATAGGTAGTTTTTCAGCAATCGATTGACTTGAGGTGCCGGATGATTCTTTTTCTCCACCATATTCAAAATAATAACCTATGGGCCACGTTTTACTTTGGGTATCTAGCCACTCTTCAATTTGTATAAAACCTTCGGCAGCAGTGAAGTCTCCTTCTAGCTGAGCGCCGACAGCGACTGCTTTTAAACGGTCACGTCGAAAGATTTTTGCGGGTTGCCACTCAATACGAATATCAGCTACTTGAGCAAGGGGGACCGAGAGCCCACTTGCTTGAGAGAATACCGATAAGGTTTCTATTTTCCCTATGTCTTGTCGGTCCGCTGCACGTGTTCTGAGAATAACAGGGATGGAGATCTCGCCCTCTCTGTATTCGGTCATTTCATAACCGCTTAAACTGGTTTGTAATGAAATCGCAATATCTTGGCTAGTCATGCCCGCGCGTTTAGCTTTTTCCTGATTGACATTGACGGTGAATTTTTTGGTTCTTTGGCCCCAGTCATCGGTAATTGTTTTTAATCCTTCCACCGTCGCTAACTTGGTCTTTATTTGTTCGACGATCGTAAATAGCTTATCGATATCTCGTCCAAATACACGGACTTCTACAGGGTTCGTAATCGCTTTACCATTTTCAATCAAGCGTGCAGTCGCCTGAGCGTCGGGATGATTCTGGTTGATATATTGCTCAAGGCGACGCATCAAATGTTGGTTTATATTGGCCCCTGTCGTATTGATAACCATTAGGGCGTAGGATGAATTAGCTGGCTTTGGGCTGTGAGTTAATAAAAATCGAACACCGCCTGACCCTATGTATGAAACCCAGTCAGTGACACCTTCTGTTTGCGTCGCAGAAACTTTTAAGGATTCCACATAGTTTTCAATATCACCGACGACACGTTCGGTTTCTTCGATCGCCGTTCCCATCGGTAGCTCGACCTCCAGTTTGAAAAAAGGGCGGTCTGAAGGTGGAAAAAAGATATTCGGGATGAGTGATAATGCTTGAATACTCGCCCAAAACAATGCAATCACGGCAATCAGTATTAATAGCCGATTCTTAAGAAAGGTAATTAAAATACCCCGATAAATAGGGTAGAAACCTTTATTAAAGCTTTCTTGTTCAGTTTTTACCTTTAGGAAAAGTACGCAAAGTAAGGGAATAACCGTCAAACTCAACACCCATGAGCATAATAGCGTGATGGTCACAACTTCAAATAAGGCGGCAGTATATTCTCCCATTGCTGACTCAGCGAGAAATATGGGTAAAAAAGCGGCCGATGTAGTGAGAGATGAGGTAAGAAGGGGAACTTTAAGTTCGTTCGCTGAAGAAATAGCAGCTTCAACAGGTGACTTATTTTGGCTCATTTGTACCATGATATTTTCAGACATGACAATCCCGTTATCAACCAGCATGCCTAAGGCAATAATGAGTGCCGCTAATGATATTTGGTCGAGTCCTATGTTGAGTTGGTTCATCACAAAGATAGTACTGATCATGCTGAGAGGGATGAGTGCTGATACCACAATGCCGGTACGAAAACCTAAGCTGAATAGCATGACAGCGGCGACCACAATAATGGATTGCATCAAATTACCAATAAAGTCATTTACCTTGTCTTCAACTTCTTTTGGAGAGAAATTTACATGCTGAAATTCTACGCCAATGGGTAATTGAGCTTCGACCTGCTGAATGGTCTTAAGTACTTCTTTACCAAGTAAAATATTATTGCCGCCTTCACGCATAGAAATAGCGATTGCTAAAGCGGGTACACCAGAATAGCGTACTCGTTTCGTTGCGGGGTCCGTATACGCACGTTTTATGGTGGCGATATTCTCTAAATAGATCACATCAGTGGAGCCAGGTATTTGGATTGTGGCACGACTAATGTCATTTACGTTTTCAAAATTTCCTGACGGCTCTAGTTCAATGCGCTCTTTTCCCAAACGTATTGAACCACCTGACACAACAATATTTTGGTTTGCAAGTATTTGGCTTAATTGCAAAGGCGTTAAGTTAAGCTCTGATAAACGGGCATTATCATATTCAACAAATATGCGTTCTTCTTGTTCGCCATGAATTTCTATTTTACCGACTTCTGAAATTCGTAATAAAGCATCTTTTGCAGTGTCAGCAACGTCTTTTAATTCTGAATAAGAATAACCTTCGCCCGTGAGTGTTAATACCACGCCAAATACGTCGCCAAATTCGTCATTCACATCAGGGCCGATAACGCCGTTTGGTAATTCACTTTCTACTTTATCTATTTTCCGTCTAAGATTGTCCCAAATGGGGCGCATATCTGAATAACTTTCTTTGATATTCACCGTAACAATTGATACGCCTGTGCGGGATTCACTCTTTACAAAATCAAGTTCGGGCAGCTCCTGTACCACTTTTTCAATTTTGTCCGATATAAGTCGCTCTACTCGCTCAGGACTTCCACCAGGAAAGTAAGTAATTACTTGTGCTGCTCTTACTATAAATCCTGGGTCATACGCCTGCGGGATTGTTTTGTATGCTTGTATGCCAAGTAGAACTAAAACAATGAGAAGTACCAGCGTGGTGCGGTTGTTATCGATAGCGAGGCGTGTGATATTCATTAGTACACCTCATCCATCAAGCCAACAGCTAGTCCGTCGGTAACCTTGCTCATGCCGGCGGTGATGACTTTGTCTCCTATATTTACCCCTTGAATAATCTGAATGCCATTTTCATTTACTTGCCCAACCACAACGTTGCGTCGTTCAACTACGCCTTGCATTGTATTTGGGGTTTGTTTAACGGTGTAAACAAAACGTCCAACGCTGTCTTCTAGAACGGAGTGCGAGGGGACATAAATATCGTGATTAATCGCATTCATTTTTTTTATAGCAAAAACGGTCGTGCTCATTCCTGGTAAAACAGTAATCGAAGTTGGCGCTTGCATAACAAACTTAATTTTGTAGGTTTGGGTCTTGTCATCTGCGCGAGTGGAAATCTCTTTAAATGTCAGTGGGAACTTACGTTCATCAATGCCATCAAAGGTGGCATAAGTGTCGTGGTTATTCTCATTGCCTTTAAGTTTGATCATGATGCTTTCGGGAATGTCGATGCTTACTTCAAAAGCAGAAAGGTCTTGAATAGCTGCGAATTTTTCGTTTGAGCTGACTTTTTCAAAATTTGACAGGTAAGTCTTGGCGACAATGCCATCAAAGGGCGATGTTAAAACGGTGTATTTTAGGTTCTGTTTAGTGCTCTCCAATTGAGATTTCGCGATATTCTTTTCTGCTTTTAGCTTTTCATAATCAGATTGTGAGATAGCGCCTTTTTTGATGAGTTTGGATGCGCGGTTAAAATTTGCGCTAGTACGATCGAATTCAGATTGATTGGCGTTTAGACTTATGATGAAGTCTGTTTGGTCTAATTCTGCAATGACTTTTCCTTTTTTGACAATTTCGCCTTCTTTAACATTTATTTTTTTCAATACGCCAGAAACTCTAAAGCCAATTTCAGCGCTTTGAATCGCATCGACAACACCTGGAAATGTTTTTAAAGACTGGGCTCCGGCACCAATGGTTAGTGTTCGAACGGGTTTGAGTTGTGGTGTTGGTGTTTCTTCAAGAGTTTGGCTGCTTTTGTTGCATGCGGTTAAGGTAAGGAATGAAAATATTAAGCAAATGTGGATAAGCAATTTCATAGATCGCCTTTAAAGGTTTAGAGTATAAATAGAGTGAATAATGCTATATGGACAAGTAGGGTGAGTGTATGCCTATTCAGCCCGCTCAGGTAATTAAGAATAGTTCAGAATAATGATAGGGCTTAGACGTATGTGTTTGATCTGGCAACTTTTTGTGACAAATTTGAGATTGTTAATGCTTTTAAGATGAAAACAATAGATGGACAAATGTTAACTTAGGCTGCATTATGCCGCGATAGACGTCTTTTAAACTGATTTGTTTGTTGAGTGCTAGGGTAGCTAATTTCATAGAATTATTAGATTTTATTGGAATTAGCTGCTAATTTAAGTTTTACCTAAGGTTCAACCAAGCCAACAAATATAAAAACGGAGCTTAAATATGCCTACAGTAAATAAAATAACCAATGAGTCTAAAATATTGGCTGATCAATTGGCCGACGAAATAATTACGGTCACTGAAACACTGGAAAATGGATATTTCTATCTTGAAAATCGACGATTTGAAGGGCCGTTTGTGACGGGAGAGTTAGCATCTATTGCTGCGCTTGAACATTGCAACTTGAGTATTCCTGGAGAGTGTCGCGCGATTTATCATGGCACGGTACAGTTAAATTCAGTGACTAATTTACGTGAGCCGTTAGCAGATATGCGTCAGATTAATTCCGTTGAATGTCCTAAAGTTCAAACCCTAGAAAGTGCTAATGAAGGCGCTTCTTAATCTTACTGACCAGCATATTTGTTTCTTCTAATATGCTGCTATGAATTGTAATTGTTTGTTTTAGTTCTTCTTCAGTTAATGGTTCCAAGGTCTTAATTTGCTTAAAAACCACATTAAGATCTGCATCGGACGCATCGCCCCCTTCAATTGCTCGTTTTTGAATCCATTCTTGAATCACTGACATGGACGCTTCACAAAATGCGATACATATTGGAACACCTCGTTCATTGGCAACCGTTTGCACTACATCGCGTTGCCATTGTCTTAGGTTTGTTGCATCAATAATTACTGATAGGCCTGAATCTAATATCTCAGCACATAAGATGGTGAGGATGCAGTATGTTTTTTGCGTGGCGTTTTCATTATAAATGAGTGCTGCTTCAGTCTGGTTAGGATGTACATTCGCCGCAATGCCATATAAACGCTTACGTTCGACATCAGAACGAATACGAATAGAGCCCAGGCGGTCAACTAGACGTAGTGCGATCGTGCTTTTCCCTGTTCCTGAAACGCCGTTCATAATTAGAAGAAAGCGATTAGGGAGAGCGGAATAGCTTTCTGCCAAGTTGATGTATTGCTCATACTGTTGCGTGAATTCCTTTTTTTGAGCCTCACTAAGGTCGGGAGACTCCCTACTGAAAAGTGCTATTTTGGCGCGAACGACTGCGCGATAGGCTTTATAAAATGAAAGTAACTTTAAACCGGCATAGTCACCGGTCTGTTCTAGATACAGGTTTAAAAAGCGATTGGCGTAATGAGGTAGATCATGAGCCTCAAAATCCATCACTAAAAATGCAATATCGCTGATCACATCAATCCAGCGGAAATCTTCATTGAATTCAATGCAATCAAACAGTGTGACACGACTTTTAAATAGGGTGATATTTCCCATATGCATGTCACCATGGGATTCACGTACAAAACCTGTTTCTTTTCGTTTCAACAATAGGGGGGCTAAGCGTTCAAATGTAGATTTAGTCCATATATCAAGTTGTTCTAACTGGTTTAATTGCTGTTTATCTGAAATTAAGTCTCTGATCTGGTCGAAATTTTGTTGCATCGGAGCATAAACCTGATCAGGGGTTCCATACCTACTTAATTTGTCTGCAGTTCTAACATCGTCATGAAATTCTGAAACCTGTTCTGCGAGCGCGTCAATATGCTCAAAAGTAAGTCGGTTAGCGAGGTGTAATTCCTTGAACAATTGCCCTTTGCCAAACTGATTCATTTTGATCGCATATTCAAAAGCGGGCCCTTCGCCGTTAAGGGAAGGCGACTGGCTGGAACCGCAAATTTTAATGAGTCCTAAGTATAAGTCTGGGGCAGAACGAGCATTTAACGTTAATTCTGCTTCACAATACTGTTTACGGTGCGCTAATGACGTAAAATTCAAAAAACCAAAATCGACAGGTTTTTTTATTTTATAGGCGTATTTGCCTGTTAGTATGATCCACGAAATGTGTGTTTCAAGCACCTCAATATCGCTACATTCATGAGGGTAGGTTGAAGCTTGGGTCAAGGCTTTCATTAGTTCAGAATTCACAGATGTTTTGTCCTGTGGTGGATCGGGTAAATAGAACGTTTGCTGGAGTCATGGTCAGTAAATAGTTTGAACGGTTTAGAATCTGGCTTTTAAGCGCATTTGTAAGTGAACTATGATTTAAAAGCGCTTAGATAGATACTTAAATAAGATAGTTACATAAAAGAGATAGTTACATAAAAGAGATAGTTTGGCTTAATGTCTAAGAAAAAATCAACCACTAAATCAGCTCATCCTAGTCGCAGGGCTTGGTATAAAAATTCGTATTTTCTAAAGTGTTTTTCGGTAATTTGTGTGTGCTTTGTTGCATGGTTGATTTATCTGGATGCACAGGTACGTTATAAATTTGAAGGTAAACGCTGGGCTCTACCCGCTCAAGTTTATGCGAGAGCGCTTGAGGTTTACGATGGTCGAGCGCTTAATATTCAAAATTTAAAACAAGAACTTACGTTACTAAATTACCGAAAAGTTGGCCATGCCCAGTCTGCGGGTGAATATTCTGTTCACGGTTCAAATATTCATTTGATAACGCGCGCTCATGATTTACCCGGCGAAAGATACCCATCTGCCAATTTTCAATTCTCAATACAAGGTGATGTCGTACAAGGTTTAGTGAGCCTTGACCAAAGCAATGAACAATTATATACCCTTGAGCCTTTTAAAATTGGTGGGATTTACCCAAGAGTGAAAGAGGAGCGTGTTTTAGTCAAAGTAGAGGGCTTACCTAAAGAGTTGATTGCGGCCTTATTGGTGACTGAGGATAGGGGGTTTTATGATCATTTTGGCATTTCACCTTTTTCTATTTTAAGGGCAATGTGGGTTAATTTACGAGCAGGTCGAGTCGTACAAGGTGGAAGTACGTTAACGCAGCAGCTGGTAAAAAACTTTTACTTGAGTCGAGAGCGTTCTATTTCACGCAAGTTCAATGAAGCATTTATGTCGTTAATGTTAGAGGCGCATTATGATAAAAGTGCGATTCTGGAGACTTATTTGAACGATATTTATCTAGGGCAGTCTGGCGCTACGGCAATTCATGGCTTTGGTATGGCGAGTCAGTTCTATTTTGGTAAGGCACTTGAGTATTGCGATTTAAATGAGTTTGCATTGCTAGTCGCTATGGTCAAAGGGCCTTCTTATTATGATCCTCGACGGTTTCCAGAGCGTGCTTTAAAGCGTCGAAATCTTGTGATGTCTTTGATGCGTGATGAGGAAGTGATCACTAACTCATATTATCAGGCGCTTATTTCTAGTCCGTTAGGGGTGGTGTCAAAACCAAAATTTCAGAGTAATCGTTATCCAGCCTTCATGGACTTGGTTAAGCGCCAGCTTCGTCGAGATTACAATGAAGAAGCCTTGCATACGGAAGGTTTAAAAATATACACAACGCTAGACCCTCAAATTCAATACCGAGTTGAGCAATCTATAGGGAAGTTGGTGCCACAACTAGCGCAACAAAAATCTTCGCCTGAATTACAAGCAGGTACCGTTGTGACAGGCGTTGGAACGGGTGAAATAGTCGCTTTGGTGGGTGATAGGAACGTTCGTTATAATGGCTTTAATCGGGCGCTTGATGCCGTGCGCCCTGTTGGTTCTTTAATTAAACCCGCAGTGTTTTTAAGCGCTTTAACGCAACCTGAAAGTTATCATTTAGCTAGTGTGTTATCAGATAAAGCTTTTAGAATAGAGTTTCAGGATGGGCAAGTGTGGGAACCAAGTAATTTTGATAATAAACCGCATGGAGAGGTACCGTTCTACCGTGCTTTAGCGAGTTCTTATAATTTGGCTACAGCGCGTTTAGGCTTGGATGTAGGGCTTGAAACTGTTCAGGAAACGCTTAAAAAACTAGGCGTCGATAAAGAGATTAATCCCTATCCTTCTCTATTCTTAGGGGCGCAATCACTTTCGCCTTATGAGGTGAGTAAAATGTATCAAACCATTGCAAGTAATGGTTTTAATATGCCTTTAAGAGCAATTCGGGAAGTAACAGATATGCATAATCAAAGTGTGTCGCGCTATCCGTTTCAGATAGAACAGGTTTTTGCGCCGGAGGCGGTATATTTATTACAACATGCCTTACAAGAAGTAATGCGAACGGGAACTGGTCGGTCAGCCTACCAACATTTACCCGAAAACCTACGCGTCGCGGGTAAAACAGGCACTACGAATGAAAATAGAGATAGTTGGTTTGCTGGTTTTTCGGGAGACTATCTTGGTGTTGTTTGGTTAGGTCTGGATGATAACGGGCCGATGACATTGACTGGCAGTACTGGCGCTTTAAAAATTTGGACTGATTTTATTAAACGTATACCGCAGCACTCTCTTTCGATGATAAAACCAGTATCTATTGAACGTCATTGGTTTGATACTGAAACAGGTGTTCGAACAGATAAAAACTGTCGTGGCGCCCAAGCTTTACCTATTTGGGGAAAGGTCGATTCTATAGCTTATCAAAGATGCGAACGAGGTTTTTCATCACTTGGGGGGTGGTTAAAATCATGGTTTTAAATCGATGTTTGACGTTCATTGTTTTGGTGTTTTATTTGACGGGGTGCAATTCATTGCTGACGAGCCCTGATCAACTAAATCAGCAGGTTATTCCAGCTTATACTGACCCTGATGAAGATCAATATGATGGTCAGGTGGACGTGATTCAGGTAGAAACGCTACAGATGAACGATAGGCGGCCTACGTCTGATTCAATGAAGGCGTTGCCTAAAGCGCCTGTGCAGCAAGAACAAACTAGTGCTGAGCCTCAGTCTCAGGGAAATACTTCGGACATACCTTACCCTTCAATCGTTCAAAGTTTAATTGAGCGCGCAGAGAAAGCGATAAAGATGCAACAATGGTTGCGGGCGCAGCATATATTGGAGCAAGCGCTACACATTGCACCGAGTAATGCTAAGGTATTTTTAATTTACGGCGATGTCTATTTGAATTTAGGTATACTTGTACAAGCAGAGCAAATGTATCGTCGCTCAATCGCATTAGCTGATGAATATAGTCCTTTTAGGCGTTTGGCTAAAAATAAACTAGAAGAGCTCAAAACAGGGAATTAAGCTATGGCATTAGGTGCCACGATTTATAAATTTAATATTGATCTGAGTAATATGGATAAGAACCGGTACGAGTCCGTATCACAACATATTGCTTTGCACCCCTCAGAAACACTTGAGCGAATGGTGTTACGTTTACTGGCGTATTGTGTAAATATGCATGATCAATTGAAATTTACTAAAGGGCTTAGTTCCGACAGTGAACCTGACCTTTGGCAGAAGTCCTATTCTGATGAAATTGAATTATGGGTTGAGCTTGGTTTACCCGACATTAAACGCATTAAAAAAGCGGCTTCAATTTCTCAACAGGTGAAGTTATACGTCTATGGTGGTCAAGGCGTTGAGCAATGGTGGAAGCTCGTCAAAAACGACTGCCAGAAATTCAAAAATGTGGATGTATATCGTTTTGATCTGGCTGCGGTCAATCAATTTGCACGCCAGATTGAACGTAGTATGCGTATTTCAGTTATTATTCAAGATGGTCTTGTTAGTTTTTCGTGGGATGATCAGATGCTTGAGTTCCCCATGGAAATTATTCATGACCAAAACCCGTCATAGTTAAATATGTGAGCACGGAATACTTTTATGTCTTTAAGGTCAATTTTTCTCACTGTTTTAGTTTTTTGTGCTGCTTGGTACTGGTTGCGCGCGCGCGAGCTGAAAGATCAAATTTTAAAGCACGCAGCGCGGCATTGTGATGACTTGTCACTGAAATTATTAGATGAGTCTGTCGTATTAAAAGAACTGAAACCACAGACGTCTTCACGAGGCGGCTTATGTCTTAAGCGACGTTATGTTTTTGAGTTTACCTCTACGGGTGAAGATCGCTATCAAGGTGAAATTGTTATTATTGGGCGGCACATAGAGCATGTAAGGCTTGAAACTCATCGGGTTCAATAATTAATTTTTGTCTATCGGCTCGTTTCTATCACATTTTTTACATTCAAGTGTGGTTCCTAGCATTGAAGTTCTTCCTAACTTATTTATTACCCAAGGGCGATTAATGAAAGGAGGCTTGTGTCGTACATGTTGAAAGTGTTGACAAGCTAATTCGGCAACCCAATCATTGTCTTTATCTTTATGAAAGCCCAAGATAGTTTGCAGCATAATTTTTCCAAATATCTTCTAAATAACACTATTGAAATGGGTTTGACGTATTTTGAAATGTGAAAGAAAGTGAAAGGTTCGGATTCCATACCAAAAAAACCTTTGCGTCGAACCATTTGGAATACATAATACACAATATTCTTAATTCTTTGGTGTATTGGCTAAACGGGAAGTGAAATTGAAAGTTGTTGTGATTGATGATGATGCATATGATAGACAAGTCATTTGTGATTCGCTAGCCAAGGAAGGTTATGACGTTATACAGGCTGAGAATGGCCTTGCAGGTTTGGATGCCATACGAAAAGAAAGCCCTGACCTCATTATATGTGACGTTAGAATGCCAGAGATGGATGGAGATGAATTACTAGAGACGCTTCGTAATTCTAATAATGGCATGGGGATCATCCCATTTATCTTTATTAGTGGCTTTACGAATGGTGAACAGAAGATTACGCGCCTTAAAAAAGGGGCAGATAACTTCTTAGAAAAACCTGTTGATTTGGAGTTGTTGTCAGCTTGCGTAAAATCGAATCTAATTGGTATGGAGCGTGTTTCAAATTACATGAAGAATCAACTTGATTCAATTGCTAAGGCGATGTCCGAAGTATTAGATCAAGAAATTGTAATTGAACAGACTCAGGATCAAACTAGGAAAAATACTCAGAATGGCTCAGTCGATAATTATGTTGAAATGATTGTCGCTGCATTACAGAACCTTCAGTTAAAAAGCGATCATTTTCCTGATGCAAAAAACGGACATGTCAGTCGCTTAGATTATATGAATTTTTTTCTGGCTGAGTATGAAAAGCGAAAAACGCTGGCAAATACAACGAATGGTGAAGATTTAAGTTGGTTGTTAATATTTCAGGTGGCAAAAGCTCAGGTTCAAGGTGCGAAGTTACCGATGTCAGATCTTTATTTGAGTGCGCCTTCTGCAAAATCTACGATCAATGCGCGTATTAATAGTCTTATTAAACTCAATATCTTTAATAAAGAGCATGACGAGACCGATGGTCGTAGGCAGTTGATTTCTTTATCGAAAAAATTTCAGACAGATTTGCTTACACATATCGATGTGAGCGTGAAATTAATACAAGACAAAGTTTTATAGTTAATGATAAAACTTTGTTGGTGAATAGTCTTCGTTGATTAATCATTGAAGACTATTCAGTAATCATTAAAAGCCATTGCCAATGACAGCATAGGGCTTAATCTTACCAGGGAAGCACTTCACCATTGCTGTGCCAAAACCCACCGGTGTTGTCTATTGTTAACTCCTCTATCCGTTGACTCAAACCGCTGGCCGCTTGTTCTGGACTTAAGTCACCATTAAAGCCAACCATACGTGTTTGTACAAAACCAGGATGTAACTGTGCGATGGCAATACCTTTAGGTTTTAAGTCCATCGCTAATGATTTACCAAAAGCATTCAGTGCGGCTTTGCTAGCACGGTAACCATAATAAGCGCCGGAGGTATTGTCTTCCATGCTGCCCATTCTGCTCGTGATATTAGCAATTTTGCTACCTGATTTTAAATGTGGCAATAAAGCATGTGTTACTTTTAAAGGTGCGAGTGTATTGATCTCAAATTGTTGCCGAATTTGATCGTAATTCATCGAATCGAGCGTTTCGCTCTGAAATAACCCCGCATTATTAATTAAAATATCAATTATGAAATCATCACTATGCGCCATTTTTAATACTTGCAGCACGGTATCCATGGCTTCATCGTGAGAAAGGTCAATACCACTAATAACAAGGTCAGCCATGTTTTCGATTTCATCAGATGTTTCACGACATACCGCAATGACTTGATCGCCTTGTCCGGTATAGTGGCGACTAAGCTCTAATCCAATGCCTCGATTAGCGCCGGTAATGAGTACGATATTATTCATTCTTTGCTCCCATGTGATTAAGGCTTTATATTAGTATGAACGCGCTAGTTTAGCGAAATCATTTTCGTTTAATCCAAGGTGTTGAAGCTTGTATGATAAAGCCTATTAGTCAGCCGTGTCTCCGAAACCAAGAACCTATTTATAAAGTTTTAAAGTCGTATTTGAATGTGGCGGGTGATGTGCTTGAGCTGGCCTGTGGGACAGGGCAGCATGCAGTTTATTTAGCTGAGCGTTTGCCTCATTTGAGATGGCAGCCAAGTGACTTAGCCTTTGCGTTAGAGGGGGCAAGGATATGGATAGAAGAGGCTTTGTTAGAGAATTTAAAACCTGCTGTCATACTCGATATCAATGAAAGTGACTGGAATGTTGCGAATTTTGATTGTATTTATAGTGCGAATCTTGTGCACTTTGTCAGCCAAAAAAGTGTTAATGCTATGTTTTTGGGTATTTCCAAGCACCTTAAAAATCAGGGGATTCTTGCCTTGTATGGACCTTATAATCAAGATGGTTATACAGGTGAAGGTAATGCCCGTTTGGATCAATGGTTAAAAACGGAGGTCAGTCCTGAGGCTGGCATTAAAGCGTTAAGTGAGGTCATGGTATTGGCGAATAAATATGGGATAGAGCTAGAAGCGAACCATTCTATGCCTGCTAATAATCATCTGTTAATTTTTAGGAAAAAAACATAAAGCTATTTTATATGGCGGTAAGGTCTCATGCAGACATTGCCGCACCTTGGTTTCGAATCATTTGGCGGAAGGCTCTAGGTGTTGTGCCGTATCGGCGCTTAAAGTGCCGGTAAAAATGACTGAGATTACTAAAGCCGGCTGAAAATGCAATTTCAGAAATATCTGTATCAGATTGAGCGAGTTGAGTCGCGATGGCATCGCAGCGTACTTTAAGTAAATAATCAATCATACTAAAGCCCGTATATTGTCTAAACTGTCTAGCAAAATGGCTTCTAGACATATTCACTTGCTGGGCCGCCTTTTCAAGGTTTAGTTCTTCTTCATAATGTTGCTCGATCCACTTTTTAGCTTTTGCGATTCTGATCGCAGAGGGGGCGTCTTCTTGGTTATGAAGACTAATATCTTCGCTGATATGCGCGAGTAGTAAACGCAAATATAAGTTCTCTTTAATGCAGGTTTGAAAGGGGGAGTGATCCTTATGGATTTTTAGAAGCTCTTTTGACGTCGTAAGCATTTCAGCGCTGTTGGTTTGGGTCATGCTGGTTGTTTGAACCAGTCTTTTTAAATAAATACTATTTGCAGGGGTGGCAAAGGAATCTAGCACCTGAGAGTTGATACAAGAAAATAATAATCGATTATTTTCTTCTTTGTTCACATTGGCACTATGACTTATTCTTTCGGGTATAAAAATAGCCTGACCCGTACCAAGGCAGTAGCTTTGGTGTTCAGTATTAATGTTTACCTCACCCTCTAAGCATACAACAAATTCATGAGCCTCATGTGAGTGGTTAGCAATGTCTGTTTTTAAATTAACATCAGATAGCCAAAGCATTTTGTGATCCAATAGTATATAAAATTGATTCAATGCTATATGAAGTTTATAACCAAGGCTATTACAATTGATTCTAGAAGCATGATTGTAAAGTTTTTTATTTTAGTACTTATAATTATATACAGCAGATACTAAAAGATCTTCTCATGCTATTTAATTAAATATGGAGAAAAGACATGGTAATTGTTCATCATCTTGAAAACTCACGATCACAACGTGTGTTATGGGCACTAGAAGAGTTAGGTGTACCTTACGAAGTGAAAAGGTATGAGCGAGACCTTGTGACAAACTTAGCGCCAGAAAGTTTAAAGAAAGTGCACCCTTTAGGTAAGTCCCCTGTCATCACCGATCAAAGTGCAAAGGAAGGCCCGGTGACAATTGCTGAGTCAGGTGCAATTGTTGAGTATCTGGCTCAGACTTATGGAAAAGTAAACTTTACGCCAGCATCAGGAACTGAAGCTTCACGACAATATAATTATTGGATGCACTTCTCTGAAGGTTCATTAATGCCTCAATTATTGCTAAAAATAGTTTTTGATAAAGTGACAACGAGTCCAATGCCATTTTTTGTTAAACCTATTGCTAAAGGTATCGCAAAGAAAGTCATGACAGGGTATGTGAGTCCGAATATTAGAGTAATGTTGGACTTCATTGAAAATCACTTAAGTGCAAACGAATGGTTTACGGGTAATATGCTGACAGGGGCCGATATTCAAATGAGTTTTCCATTAGAAGCCTGTGTGATGAACGGTGTTGCTGGTGCAAACTACCCTAATATTAAGGAATATGTAAAACGTATCCATGCGCGTGCAGGGTATCAAAAAGGCCTGGAAGTGGGCGGCCCTTACGATTATGCATAATTATAAATAAGAGTATTTATAATTCACTTTGTTGACTCGTGTGTTGTGGCTTGAGAGCTATGTTCTTGCACTCTATTTTGATTGTTTCCTATAAGAATATAAACTATCGTGATGTTGTCACTAACCGTGTAGATCCCTATTTTTCTCCACGATTTTTTAGTTTAGAGAAGTTTATGGGCAAAGTTTTAATAAAAGGGTTGTCTGTTCTAAGTCTTTGTTGCTGTTTATTTGGTAAGACCTTTGCTGAAGAAAATGAAATTATTGAATTTAGGACGATTGGTATTCCGCCTTATGGTATTGATATTGACGATAAACTAAGCGGGATATATTTTGATGCGGCAAACCGTCTAACGAGTATTGCTGGCTATCGTGTGAAAAATCGAATAGCCCCCTACGCTAGAATTATTCATGAGCTTAAAGCTGGCCTGACAGATATGACAATAATGTTTAAGTACCAGCAATTAGAAGACCATGTTATTTATATTGCGCCATTAACGCCACTCAAAATTGTTGTCATGGGCCTTGAAGGCGATTCTTTTGACTCGGTGAATAGCCTTGAGGGAAAATCAATCGCCTACTTAAGAGGCGCTAAATTCAGTAATGCCATTGATAATAACAAAGAGATTACTCGGGTCAACACGACGAGCTTTACCCAGGGCGTGAAAATGTTAATGCTTAAGCGTGTTGATGCGATTATAGGACCTATGGACCCTCTAATTTTTAAAGCGAGGGAATTAGTGCAGGATAAAAATATTTTTGGTACACCGCTGATTATTGACGAGCGAACGCCATGGTTACAGGTGTCTAAAAAAAGTGTCGACAAAATTTCTGTTGAAAAACTGCAGGTAATATTTCAAAAAATGGTAAGGCTTGGAGAGTTAACAGCACTACGTACTAAATACATGAGTATGGATCAGTAGCTGCTGATTAAGACTGCTTAGAGCGCTTGCTCAAGTATCTTACGACTAACTTCTGTCGTGATATTTCGATGCTCCCCTAAATTTGTCATACCATGAAGTTCAAGCTTGGGTATGATCTTATCGATGTCAGAGGCATCTAGTTGAACATCGGATAAACGGACAGGCATGTTCATTCGTTTAAAAAAGTCTTCAGTTAATTGAATTGCTTGATTGATGCGAACGTCTTCATCGCCTTCTTTTAGTTCCCAGATCCGCTCAGCATATTGGAGTAATTTCTCGCGCTTGTCTTCACGACAAACTTTCATAACAGCGGGTAAAACAATCGATAGTGTTCGTGCATGATCAATGCCGTAACCACCTGTTAGCTCGTGACCAATCATATGAGTGGCCCAGTCTTGAGGCACGCCGGAACCAATTAAACCATTGAGCGCTAAAGATGCTGACCACATGATATTGGCACGCACAGTGAGGTCATTTTTACCTTCTGCTGATAAAGCTCTGGGTCCTTCTTCAATAAGCGTTAGCAGTAAACCTTCGGCAAAGCGATCCTGAACCTTACCGTTTACTGGAAAGGTAAGATACTGCTCCATGGTGTGAACAAAGGCATCAACAATGCCGTTGCTTACTTGCCTATCGGATAATGATAAGCTGGCAGCTGGGTCTAGCACTGCAAATACTGGGCGAACCAAGGGGTTTCCAAAAGCAAGCTTATTGCCGTTACGTGTGACAACTGAACCGCCATTTGACTCGCTGCCGGTTGCGGGTAAGGTTAATACAGCGCCAAGGGGGAGAGCTTCTTTAATGGGGTGTCGCTTGGCTAAAATATCCCATGGGTCTTCGCCTTGGTAACACGCCGCCGCGGCAATGAACTTTGTACCATCAATGACTGAACCGCCGCCGACGGCTAGTAAGTAATCAATATTATGTATACGGATTAGGTCGAGCGCTTTGATCAATGTGTCATATTTAGGGTTGGGCTCAATACCTGAAAATTCAAACCATTCATGCTTATCTAGTGCGGCGCTTACCTGTTCGAAGATACCGTTTTTCTTAATGGAGCCCCCACCATAGGTCATGAGTACTTTTGCACTCTTTGGGATCTCAGTGGCTAGTTTCTCAATTTGACCTTTGCCAAATAAAATTTTCGTTGGATTATGAAAACTGAAATTTAACATGCTGAGTTCCTTATTTACGGTTCATCATTTATTATCGTCTACCATTCATTGCAGGCGAATAAATGGTAGTATTTCGGATCTTCAAATACACAGTTTAACTGTATTTATGAATTATGGCAGCTATAGTCGCTGTGATTTTTTTTAAAAGTGAATGGACTAAATGTTTCTTATTATTGCAATTGTATTAATTTTTTTAGCGTATTTCTCCATGACAGCTTACCTCATTGCGAGCGTTGTGCTGTATGTCTTCTTTCAAATTATCGGCGGTAAAAATGACGGCGAATTCAAGAAGGTGCGTTTAGGCGGATTTATTGGTTGGCTCATCTCCATTCCTTTCTGCTTAGTCATGGTTTACTTAAATGCAGGTACTTAAGACACGAAAATGAACAAAAATGGGGTGGTAAAAACCTAGAAGTTCACCTACCTTATATAGATTAGTCTCTAATAACGCGTTCGCAATATTGGGGGTCGTCTATGTCAGCACTTAAGGTTTTTTACGAGGAACTGTGGCAACAATATATTAAGATAAGCCCGCAGGCCCTTGCCATACATCATTTGTTTAAGAGTGAAGGCGAGGTTCTGGTTAATGATCACGTCGCCTTTCGCACCTTTTCAAATTCAAATATTTCAATTGACTACCTTGAACAACAGATTTTCTCTTTAGGATACCGCTATCTTGAGTCCTATCATTTTGAGGCTAAAAAGTTAGATGCGCGCTGTTACGTGCATCCAGATTGCCCCACTAAGATCTTTATTAGTGAGCTAATTTGGAGCCAGTTGTCAGAGCCAGTTCAAGTGATTATTGATTCGTTTATAAAACAAATTGATATTTCAATACCAGCAAACCCTTCACTACAAACCAATTCTACAGTATTAAAACCTCCGCGTTTGAATGCTGGCAGAATATGGGCAATGCCGACCTATAAAGACTACCTGAAACTATTAGAAGAATCAGAATATGCCGCTTGGTTATCGGTATGGGGTCTGCGTGCTAACCACTTTACAATTTATGTGAATCACTTAAAAAAGTATCCGGAACTTTCACAAGTAGTGGGTTTATTACAGCATCATGGTTACTTACTGAATTCTGTGGGTGGTGTTATTAAAGGCTCAAAAGCAGCGTTGTTAATTCAATCCTCAACGATGGCTGATCAAACATTCATGCTTTTTCCTGACGCGGGTAACCAGAAGGTGAGTACTTGTTATTATGAGTTTGCCCAGCGGTTCGAGCAAAAAGATGGCTCATTATATCAAGGGTTTGTACCAGAAAGTGCTGACAAAATATTTGAGTCAACGAATTTTGGAGTTACAAATGGCTAAACGTATCGTCGTGCTTGGTCTTGGTCGAATTGGTGGTGCGATTGCGCAGTTATTAAATGCCGATAAGCGCTATTGTGTGGTTGGGGCAGATATTAATTCACAAACGCTGGTGCAATATGCTAATCAGTTTAAAGCCGTTCAAATTAAAGATAATAACTTTGAAAGTCTTTTAAAGGGGCAGGATGCCGTTATATCAGCGCTGAGTTTTAATGAAAATCCTCAAGTGGCTCAAACGGCATTAGACCAAGGTTGTAGTTATTTTGATTTAACTGAAGATGTTCAGTGTACAGAGCAAATAAAAACAATTGCTCAAAAGGCGGCTATAGGGCAAGTGTTTATGCCCCAGTGTGGCTTAGCGCCAGGGTTTGTCGGAATTTTAGCGTATAGCTTTAGGCAATATTTTGACCAAATGGACAGTTTAAAACTAAGAGTGGGAGCGCTGCCAGAGTATCCATCAAACCGAATGATGTACAACTTAACTTGGAGCACTGAAGGTTTAATAAACGAGTATGCAAACCCTTGTGAGGCGATTAAAAATCATAAAATTACTTCGATTGAACCCTTAGAAGGTCGAGAGCTACTTTCAGTGTCGGGAGTGGAGTATGAGTCGTTTAATACCTCCGGAGGGCTTGCTAACTTATGCCATACCTTGGAAGGGAAAGTGAGAGAACTAACGTACAAAACGATTCGGTACCCTGGTCATTGTGATTTGATGCGCTTCCTATTTCATGATTTACGTTTAGGAGAGGTCGGTGAACGTAGAAGTATGTTAATGGACATTCTTGAAAGCTCCGTTGCAACGACGGCTCAAGATTTAGTACTTATTTCTGTTGTGGCCACAGGCTCTGTTGGTTGTAAGTTGCAGCAGCGTAGTCGGACGTTTTTATTGCGTCATAGTAAACAACAAAGTGCGATTCAAATATCAACGTCGTCGGCAGCCGTTACAACGATCGACCTTATTCTTCATAGCTTAAAAAAACGACAAGGTTTTGTTGAACAAGAAACCCTAGATATTGATTCTTTTCTAAATAATGACTTTGCTAAACCCTATCGAGATGCTGAATTGAGTATTTAAATATTATTGATGAGGTGAAAATATGGATACCAAAGACATTAGAGAGTCATTAAAAAAAGTACTGGCTGGTTTTTATGATGAACATAATCATTACGGCAGTGCGTACGTTGGTGCAACGCGTTTAGATAGTCGAAATAAAATTTCAGCAGTTAGCCCTATTAATGCTAAACAGTTTGCTTCGATATCAATGGCTGGTTCCTCGCAATTAAATGCTGTGATTGAGCAGTCACACGCAGCCTACTTAGAATGGAGGAGTGTTCCAGCGCCCAAGAGAGGCGAGTTGGTGCGCTTGTTTGGTGTGCAATTAAGGCAACATAAAAATGAGTTGGCAAGCATTGTTACTTTGGAATCAGGTAAACCTTTGCAGGAAAGCTTAGGAGAAGTACAAGAGTTGATCGATGTGTGTGACTTTGCCGTCGGCTTATCACGACAACTTTATGGATTAACGATTAGCACTGAAAGAAAAGATCATCGTATGATGGAACAATGGCACCCTATAGGCCCGATATTGGTGATAAGTGCGTTTAACTTTCCAATGGCAGTATGGGGCTGGAATGCTACCTTAGCTTTAGTTTGTGGTAATAGCATTGTTTGGAAGCCATCTTGCCAATGCCCCTTAAGTGCGTTGGCATGTCATCGATTATTACTCTCAGCAATTGAAAGTTTTGGTGGTGACAAGTATTTAAGTAGTGTGGTTTACGGTGAACGTGGTTTGGTGAAAGAGCTAATTGATCTACCTGATATTGCATTAGTGTCTGCCACGGGGTCATGCAGTATGGGGCGAACAGTTGGTGCTCGTGTTGCTAAGAGAATGGGACGCTCACTATTGGAATTAGGGGGGAATAACGCGATGATTGTTTGCCCTAGTGCGAACTTAGAGCTAGCGATTCGAGCGATTACCTTTTCTGCACTGGGTACTAGTGGTCAGCGTTGCACAACGTTAAGGCGTTTAATTGTGCACGAAAGCCTAAAAGATGAAATATTAGCTAAGCTTGATGAAATTTATAAGTCAGTAAAAATTGGTGATCCATTTGACGAAAAAAACTTAATGGGACCCGTCATAAATCAGCAAGCCATCAACGCGATGAAATCCAGTATAAAAAGTGGAATCAACCAAGGTGGTGAACTTATTACGGGTGGTGAGGTCATTAATAACTTAGAAGTTGGAGAGGGTTTTTATATTACACCAGCTCTAATGGTTGTTTCGGCTGATGCTCCGATCGTGCAAGTAGAAACGTTTGCACCCTTATTGTTTGTACATACTTATAGCTCATTAGACGAAGCGATTCATATGCACAATAACGTGAGCCAGGGGTTGTCATCGGCTATTTTTACACAAGATATATCCGAAGCAGAGTTGTTTTTAAGTGCTAAGGGGTCTGACTGTGGTATTGCGAACGTCAATATAGGGACTTCAGGGGCAGAAATAGGTGGCGCATTTGGCGGTGAAAAGGATACGGGGGGCGGGCGTGAAAGTGGCTCGGATGCCTGGAAAAATTATATGAGACGCGTTACGAATACGATCAATTACGGGCAAGCGTTACCCTTAGCTCAAGGGATTAGTTTTGACTTGCCAGAATAAGCTCGATTATTGTAAACAAAGGTCATCTAAAGATCTTAATAAGGTAAAAAATGAATTCAAAAAGAAAGCTTCGAGACCTCAAAGGGTTTGGACCTAAAAGTGAAGAAATTCTAGCTATTGTTGGTATCCATACGGTTGAGGAATTTATGGAGGTTGACCCCTTTGATCTCTATGCAACGCTAAAAGAAAACGTGAAAGGTACCGGGCTTAATTCTATATACGCCATTATTGGCGCTCGCGAAAATATACACTGGCAGAAAGTTGCGAGTACCCGTAAAACAGGAATTCTCATGAAACTGGATGATATGGGTTTGGCGCCAAAATAGCATGGAAGTAATAGGAAATATGAATCTAGGGAAGGGGGCGCAATGAAATATCGGCCAAGTTTTAGTGAATACGTCAAATGTTGATGCACCATAGTGGCAAGCACCGCTATGCGTTAACTGTTGGTGAGTCATGACGATCTCAATTTCGTGTGTTATATCTAATGATATTAGATAAAGTCACGCTGAATAAGTAGTTCGTATATCAGTCCTTTTTCTTAAATTAAAACTGGTGTGGAAAAACATAGTTGTTATAAACTATTTAAGTAACTTAAATAGAGATAAGGGTGTACCAATGTCAGTCTGGCGTTTAAATAATAATAATGAAGTTCAACACTCAAATGGTTATAAACTTAGGTTGGGACATGGAACTTGGAAGGAGCCTGAGGATATTCACCCAAGTATTCCTAAAAGTTTGAATCTAAGTCCTTTAGAAAGTATTAGACTTATGCGTGAAGGTCTTCAATATGCAGCTGTAGAAACGGCTACAGTCGAAACTTAAGCAAAGTTTTTTATCTGACTTTCCGCAGGTAGAACTATTATTGGCGATAGCGCTCTAGAGTTTTGCTAATAAACTTTTTATCGTCGCGTACGCGCTCAATACTTCTCCATAGTTTTATTTTTTCATCTTGTGATATTTGAGCTTTTTTAGAGAAAGCTAAGAAATATGACTTAGATTTTAGAGGGTGTGGATGAATGATTAAGTCAGGATTATTATTTGCTAGTAAAAGCGCCATCTCTCTAATTAAAATGACAGACCCGTCCCGGTCTCTTAGTAACTTTTTTATGTTTGCGTCATCATTCAAGGCTGCATTATCTACCTCTAATCCAAGCGCTTCGAGTTCTTTCCCGATAGAAAAGCCTAAAGGGGAGCGTATAGGCGTAGGTAGTTGTTGAACATCTCCACTGAACCTGAATTTTGTGTGAGCGTGGGTCACCGCAACGTAATCAACTTGAGATAGCTGGAAGTTTGTGCTGCTAGGGGTGTTGATATCGTTAGGATAGTTTAAATACTCAGCACGACTTTGTTGGTAACTAACCCCCGCGATACCATCAAACTGTCCTGTTTCAGTGATATGTAGGCAGCGCTTCCAAGGAATGGCATCGATCTCTAGTTTGTAACCTAAAGGTTCAGACGCTTTGGTTAATATATCAATATAAACACCTGTAACGACGTCTTTTTTGATAATAATGAATGGAAACCACGTACTGTCAGCGACACAAAGTTTAAGTGTGTCTTGAGGATAGCAATGTGTGCTCAACATAAAAAAGAGCAGAGTGCCGAAAGTTATTTGAGTCGCGCTTTTCCATTTGAACAATCGTATCCTCTCTATATCAGCATTTACTGAAAATGTAAGTGGTGGTGAAAGTTAGCCCTTAATGAAAACGTTTTAAATTTTATGATTTGATCAAGTTAGCTATGATTAATTCGAAACCCAACTTTTAATGTTACTTGGTAATGTGCGACGCTATTGTTTTGGATATGACCTCGAGTTTCGATGACTTCAAACCAGTCTAGATTACTCACTGATTTAGCACACTCGTTAATGGCGTTGTTGATGGCATCTTCGATGCTAATTTTCGATGAACCAACTAATTCTAGCTTTTTATAAATATGATGATTTGACATGTAGAGACTCCTGACCAGTTAATGCACTGGTATATATGCTCTGACTATAGTTTATAGTTTAGTCGCCCTAGGGGCATATTCCAGTGAGTATTAACTATCAGGCGTATTACTTGTCTAAAATTTGTTCATTTAGTATTACAGGTCTAAACTCTATGTTTACATAATAATAATGATTGCTTTGTATTAAACTGAGCTAGAGGGTCTAATGGTATCTAACGTAAATGCCAGCCGATATTATACCGCCCAATGTACTATAAGGGTTATTGTTCTAACGTTAATCTCATTGTTTTCGCCACTTTCGTTGGCAGAAAAATTTGAACCCATCGACTATAGCTCTTCTCCTATTACCCCGATCACTGTACAGCTTAAATGGCGTCATCAGTTTCAGTTTGCTGGGTACTATGCAGCAATAGCGCAAGGTTATTATCAGCAGGTAGGGTTCCAAGTTAACCTGAAAGAAGCCAATGCTCAAATCAACCCTATCGATGAGGTTTTATCTGGCCGAGCAGATTTTGGCATTGCTAATTCAGAACTAATGCTTTATCACTTAAACGGTGAACCAGTTATGGCAATTGCCGCGATTATTCAACATTCACCCATTGTTTTAATGAGCTTGGAAGCATCCAATATCTTGAGTCCGCAAGACTTGATTGGTAAAAAAGTAATGTACCCAGTTGGGCATTATGGTGCGAATACATTAGGTATTTTACTCAAAGAAGGAATTCATGAGTCCCAAATAGAGTCGATTCCACTGTCTTATGATATTGAAGATTTGATTGAACATAAAGTCGATGCCATGGTGGGTTATGTGACAGACCAGCCTTTTTTATTAAAAGAACGTGACATCAAATATAACCTAATTGATCCGCGAACATATGGCATTGATTTTTATGGCGATGTGCTTTTTTCGCACAAGCAATTGGTTGAAGATAGTCCTGAAAAGGTTGAGCTGTTCAGAGCTGCGACACTGAAGGGCTGGCGCTATGCCATTGAACACTCTGATGAAATGGTTGATCTGATCTTAAACCAATACCCTACGCTAAAGAGTAAAAAAGAACTGCAATATGAGGCTCAGGAAACGATCAAACTAATCGTACCCAGACTGGTTGATTTAGGGCATATGAACCCTGGTCGTTGGGAATCTATTGCGGAAACGTTCATTCAATTAAATATGACGAAAGGCAGCTATAACGATAAAGCGTTTCTTTATACCCTAGAAAGGGGACAGGCTTACCAAATACTTAAAATATTTTTCCAACTTACGGGAATTGTTGCGATATTTGTTCTGATCTTTATTGCTTTTTTGTTCTATTTTAATAAACAGCTTAAGTTGGCGATTGCCCAAAAAACAATGTATCTGACTAAGGCAAACAGAGAATTGATTGTCTACACCAAGCAATTGAAAGAAAAAGAAAACGAATTATTTAGTTTAAATAAAAATCTAGAACGGCACGTTATTTCTCGTACAGAAACGATTAATAAAGTGAACCACGAATTAACCTCTGAAATTGAGCAACGAAAGCAACGTGAGCTGTCTCTCTTACTGCTATCAAAAGCAATAGAAAGTAGTCGCAGTATTGTTCTCATCATCGATAAACAACATATTATTCGCTACGCAAGTGCTGCTTTTTTGAAACTGACTGGTTTGTCGGAATCTGAGACGCATAATCAGGCGATTCTAGCGTTGGAAAACCGATTAACCTTACCAGGAATTCCAAATGCTGATTTTTCGCCTAACTCGAAAGGTGTTGTTGAAAGCGAGTTAAAGTGTGTCGGGGTCGATGGAGAAGCGCACTGGTTAAGTACTTCAGTTTCCTTACTATGGTCTGAGAGCCGAGAAATATCGCATTATGTGATTACTTTTGAAGATATAACAGAACATAAGCACCGTCAGCAAGAAATGGAACAAATAGCATTGTACGACCCACTTACTGGGCTAGAGAATCGTGTCTTATTTAAGAGCCAGCTTGAAAAGGTTATTAGTAATGTGCAGCGTACTCATACAAAAACTGCTTTGTTATTTATTGATATTGACGACTTTAAATCGATCAATGATAGTTTTGGCCATGAAACAGGAGACTATGTTCTGAAGGCCGTTGCAAAGCGTTTGAAAGCTCATGTTCGTAAAAATGATTCAGTTGCTAGAGTGAGTGGCGATGAATTCATTATTTTGTTAAATGACCTACAAGCCTATGACGATGCGAGTAAAGTTACTCATCAGATTATGGACTCTTTTAAGGCACCGGTTGTTGAGAGAGGGCGAGAAATTTTTGTCACTGTTAGTATTGGAATCAGTATGACACCGGATGACTCGATTAAAGACTCAGAACTGATTAACAATGCTGACCTTGCTATGTATCGCGCTAAACAAAATGGACGCAATAATTTTCAGTTTTATTGTGTGGATATGAATGTAGAAGTCAGGCAAAAAAGTTTGATTGAGACTGAACTCAAAATAGCGATTCAAAATGAAACGTTTTATTTAGTGTATTTACCGATAATTGACCTAAAACATGGCAGTATTGTAGGCGCTGAAGCATTGATACGCTGGCCTTTTTCTGTGGAAGAAGTTCGAAACCCAAATGATTTCATTCCCATAGCAGAAGAAACGGGCTCTATTATCCCAATGGGGCATTGGGTGATGCAGCAAACATTTAAAGATATTCAAAAGTTTTTAAGCGCGCAGATAAAAAGTGTCAAAATTTCTGTCAACATCACTTCACGCCAACTTAAAGACGAACGTTTTATACCCAGCATACGAAAGCTCTTTTTATCACACCCAAACTACATCCAGTATTTTGAATTTGAAATAACAGAAAGTTGCTTTCTTAATAACCAAGAAGACAATATTCAATGCTTGAATGATCTTCGGAACATGGGGTTTTCAATCGCATTGGACGATTTTGGAACTGACTGTGCTTCATTAAGTTACCTGCAGCGCGTATCGGTTAATACGATTAAGATTGATCGGCCATTCATAAATGAATTACCTAGCCATAAAGCAAATAAGCAATTTACTCATGCGACGATTTCGATGGCGCATGAACTTGGTATACAGGTTATCGCTGAAGGGGTTGAGACAGAAGCGCAAGCGAAATTTTTAACATCAATAGCGTGTGATATGGCTCAAGGTTTTCACTACGGAACGCCTGTGAGTGTTGATCAATTGATTGCACGATTATCGGGTGGGAAAGTGTTATCAATGCATACAAATCAGCGTTTTAACCCGTAAATTTATAGTTCTTAAGGAAATATTCACTTAGGTTTATAGAAAATAATCGTCTCAACCTGTATCGCTTTTGCTTGGTATTCGGCTCAAACTAGGGGTATGTTGATATTAAGTATATGTGATGGGAGCGAGAGTTATGTCATTTCAACGATTAATCGACCACTTGAATAATCATCAGGCTAAATTTTCACTTGAAGCCCACGCCAAAGCCTTTACTGCTCTAGAGGTAGCTGAACGTACTCACGTTCATGGCCTAAATATGGGTAAAGTTGTGGTGCTTGTGTGTGATGGCTGTTTGGCCCTTTGCCTGCTCCCAGCGCATTACCATGTAAATTGTGCTTCATTTGCAGAAGAAATTGGTGTTTCTGAAGTTCGTCTTGCAAAAGAAAGCGAGTTTTTGGATCACTTTCCTCAGTGCGAATTAGGTGCAATTCCTCCTTTTAGTGAATTATGGGGAATTCCTATATATATGAGCTTTGCATTTGATATTTCACAAAACCTTGTTTTTAATGCGGGAAATTGGTCTGAAGTCGCACGTATGCCTTGCAATGAATACATTCGAGTAGAAGAGCCAAAAATAATCTCTAAAGGCGCGATGCCTCCAAGCATTACACCACCCAAGATTTCTAGTCGTAGAGGGAGAGAAAGCTTATTGGTTCACTGAAATCCAACGTTATTATCACCCACACTATAAGAAACTATTTGGCTGATTTCTTGAAGTGACAAGGTACTTTGTTGCTGCATTTCGTTAAAGAAATTTTGTGCTGCTTGTAATGATTTTTTAGTGCTTATGCCGCCATCAATATGGAGGTGAGCACGTAAGTAACCCTCTACATCTCTAGATAACAGAAACGTATCTTTACCCATCGCGCGTAATGCGTATGGCCCGGTATTACCGCCTAGTCGAGCGCCATTTTTCTTTAGCCATACCCATAAACCTATAATGTCGTTAGTCGGCCAGTCTGCTATAAATTTCCCAAAACTGGTTGAATGGTCTTGAGCTGAAAAACGTATCATTGAGGCATTTTGAGGAATAGTTTTTACCTTTGTATAGTTACGTACAATACGGATATCTGCTGATTTTTCCTCTAGCATTTCAGTCGACATCATTAATAATTTACTGACATTAAAGTCCCAGAAAACTTCACGGAATCCTGGCCATTTTTTATTGATAACAGACCAATAAAAGCCACTTTGAAATATTTTACGGGTAAACTCTTCTAACCATAAATCATCATGAATTAAAGTAACCTGACTCTCAGGCAATGGTTGTGAGACTAAATAAGCTAAAGCCTCATCCCCACCTTTACGCTCTGATGCGCGTGCTTGAATATTGCTAAATTTTTCCATTAAATTCTATCGTTGGTTAATATTGTGGGTTTAAGGATTGTATCACTAAACATTAAAAACGTAGCTTAATTGGCTGAAGGTAAATTAGAGGACTTTAACAATAATTTATTGAAGGCAAGTAAGCTTGGTTTTATTGAGTCTTTTCGCCAAATACTATATGTCGTGGTTTTCTGTAAATGGGTCGGGAGAGGGTGAACTTTTAAACCATTTTTAAAAGGGTAAAAGTCTAATAACTTTTGGGGGATGAGTCCTGTGCCCATACCTGCTGTAATACAATTGAGTAGCGCGTGGTATGAATTTATCTCGATGACTGTCGCCATTACCCCCTTTTCTTTAACCCAAGTCTCAAGGCGTGTTCTATAAGCACACTGAGTACTAAAACCTAATAGTGTCGGATTTTCACCAAGGTCAGCAGGGTGGTTGATGGTTTGGTGCGATCGGTCAGAAACTAAAACGAGTGTTTCTGTAAAAATAGGTAGTGTATCTAGCCTCTGATCTTTATTAGGGTCTGCGACTAAGGCTAAATCTAAGTCGCCGTTTAAAACCTGTTCTATGAGTCTGCCTGTTGGCCCTGTACTTACTTCTAATGCAACTTCTGGAAAATGCTTGTGGTAGCTCATCAGAACAGAAGAAAGCCTCGAGGCAGCTACAGCTTCCATACTACCTAACCTAAGTTTTCCTTGAGGTTGGTCGTGGTTTAATTGCTCAATGGCTTCATTAGCAAGTAAGAGTATTTTTTTCGCGTAAGTAAATAATTGTTCGCCTGAAGGCGAAATACGGAGTCTGTTCTTCTCTCTGATGAACAGGTCCTTACCTAATTCTAACTCTAATTTTTGAATTCGAGCGGTGATATTAGAAGGGACTCGGTTTAGCGTTTCGGCAGCGCGACTTATGCCTCCGGTCTCGACAACGGTTTTAAAAATGTTTAAGTCGGAAAGCTCCATTAACACACCTTTTCATAAAATATGAAAGTATACTTCACTATAATTCATTATTGTTGAATATATAATTGCGTTATAGTGTTTTTAGCGTTTATTAATGACAGTCGTTCTATTAAAACAAACGAATATATCAATAGATTATTAAAGGGAACAGCTAATTGGAAAGCATGAAAACTAAGGGTTATCTCTGTGCATTAGTGGCAGTTCTCATATGGTCAGGTTTCATATTGGTGTCTCGTATGGGAGGCATTAGTCCATTAACGGCTTACGATATTATTGCGATACGGTACATAAGTTGTGCCGCTTTTATTTTACCTTTTTGGATTTTTTGGAAGCGTTTTAATTTGTTTCAGCCAAAGTTCATTATAAGTAGCCTTATCGGTGGCTTAGCTTATGCCATGTGTGCTTTCAATGGCTTTAAAGTAACTCCAGCATCACATGCGGCCGTACTTTTGCCTGGATTGCTGCCTATTTCAATCGCTTTAATTTCAATGCTGTTAAATAAAGAACGGCATTCGGCTGTTAAGTGGCTGGGTATTATTACGATCACCTTTGGCATTATGGCTTTGTTTTGGCATGAGTTTCATTTGTCAGGGGCATTATCTGTTGGCCATGCATTGCTGGTTGGCGCAGCAATTTGTTGGGCGATTTTTTCAGTGCTAATCAGTCGTTGGTGTATTACGCCTTGGGAAGCCACCGTTAGTTTGGCTGTCATTACGTGTGTGTTGTATACCCCCATTTATTTAATGTTTTTACCCAAGAATATCTCCTTTGATTTATTGCAAGATATTGGTGTGCAAGTGTTTTATCAAGGGTTCTTAGCCACGATTGTCCAAATGTTATTTTATGTGCGGGCTGTTCAATTAATCGGCGCGGCAAATATGGGCTCAATGATGGCTATAGTTCCAGTTCTGGCGGGGTTTTCGGCCGTTTATATATTCAATGAAAGCCTGACTTCAGTACTTGTTTTTGCTTTATTATGTGTCAGCTTGGGTGTTTTCGTCGCAAATTCAAAATGGAATATGAGGGCACTTAGGATATATCAAGTTAAGCCGGAAGGATGAGTGTAGGACCGAAAGTAGAAAACTTTAACTATCCACTAAAAGATGAATGCTAGGAGCTAAATATGCCATATATCAATATTAAAATTACTGACGAACAAGTGACTAAAGCACAAAAAGAAGCATTAATTAAAGGAGCAACACAGTTACTAGTTGATGTGTTAGATAAAAACCCGAAAACGACGGTCGTGGTGATTGATGAAGTTAATACTGACAACTGGGGAGTGGGGGGGGAAGTTGTGACTAAGTTGAGGGCTCAGGGTTAAAATTTTGTTTATGCCAAAATCTTTCAGGGCTCGTATTATTGTTTATGCCGGAATTGGATAGTATTGGCGGAGGGGCTGTTTTTTCGAACGCAACAATAAAAGGTTTTACGTTTGCCTGCATCGGAACATACCTATTTTCATTAGGTAATATGATCTCTAAGCGGCATAGTTTGAAAGGCCTAAAGCCAATTACCTCAAATGCTTATGGTATATGTTATGGCACGGCCATTTTAATGGGGGTTCTCTTCGTTACTGCTGAGCCTCTAGTGGTTGGTCTTAGGCCTCAGTACTTAGGTGCTTTATTTTATTTAAGTATTTTTGGAACAATTATAGGGTTTACGACCTACCTAACTTTAGTTGCGCGTTTTGGAGCCAATAAAGCCGCTTACGCAACGGTTATTTTTCCAGTTGTTGCCTTAATACTTTCTAGTTGGTTTGAGGGTTATCACTGGCAAGTGAGTAGCGCCATTGGTTTAGGGCTAACCATATTGGGGGATTTTATTATTAATTTTGGCGCTCTGAAGACGATGCGATTTACGAAAGTAAAATGTTGAAACTGTTAATGAAGCTAGGGTTGTTCTACTAGCATCACTAATGTTTTACTTGTACTCGTCTGGACTCAAAATAGAAACTGCTTGCCGACATTTCTTCTTTAGTCGTGTGTGACGCGCCTAATATCGATACGGATACATTTTGCCACACTTTGTATGCGCCTGTGACGCGAGCTTTCTTAGAACGTATGAGCAAATGCTTTACTTCTTTTTCTTGTTGATTAAGCTCAAGAATCTCAAGATCAATCTGCTTTTGCTGCTCATTATATTTTTCAATGATTTCTTTTGTTTGAGGGGTTAATCCGGCCACCTTAGCACGAATGGTCAGCTTTCTTAATTCGTCATATATTTCGCTAATTTGTATTTTCTTTTTATGAAGAATTTGAGTAATACGCCTTAAGTTAATGATTGTGTCTGCATCAGCGCCTACAGTGATATTTGTGGGAGTGCCACCCGTACTACCAAGTGTTTTAGCTGACACTAACTTGAATGCCTGTATATTCCCCCCGATTAAGCTACCTTTTCCGTGGGGGTAACCTAGCTGAACTTTATTCGTCGCTAGCAGGTCGCAATGACTGGCATATTCGGCAATATTGATCTCGTCTCCTGCGGTAATTGTTGCGCCACTTGCAAATTTAGCTGAAACGGTTCCTTTCGCCTTTATAAATGCTCTAAAGGATTCGCTGTCTAGTTTTTTATCTCCTGAATTTGCACCGCCAATAAAACCTTGAGCAATTAATACATTACCTTCTGCTTCAATAGCCGATTTGCCGACAGCTCCTTTGATGGTGACATCCCCCGCGGCTTTAATACTTGCTCCGTCAGCGACATCTTCTTCTACGCATACTGACCCATCAAAATCAATATTACCTGTTGCTAGGCTGACATTTTTAAGTACGAGAACATTATCAATTGAAACGCCTCGGGTATCGAGAATCGGATGACCTTTAATGGTAGCAATTAGTAAATTAGGGTCGTCTTGGCTAATCGAAGCCCCTTCAACATTCGCAGAAAAGGGTAATGCATCGCCAGCATGGGAAGGGATCATTTTACCAAAGATATCAGTGCCATTTCTCCCATTGGCAGGGGCGTGTCGACGCATTAAAGGCGTTCCAGCTTCGACAACAACAAATTCATTAATATCACGGTAGTTTGCAATACCTTTCTCATCAATTTTAGGCGTTGAACTAAATCGGTCGTTTACTAATTTTTCGAAACGTGAATCCTTTCCCTTTTGTGGCTTGCTTCCCGCAGCAAAAGGTAAATTAATACATTCACCGGTATCAAGGACTTGCTTAATAACGGCCTCATTGATGGGGGCAGTAATACCTATTTTTTTAATTTCCCTCTCAATGTCTGTCTGTGTAATGGGGTTTCCGCCAAAAGGCTTTTGGAGAGTAATAAGGGCTTTTAGATCGTCGTCAGAAGCACTTATTTCGACATGGCCATTTCGCTTTTCTGCAATGGCTAGCGAGGGCAGCTCTCTTCCTAACATTGAAAATATTTGTTGAGGGTTGTAGTCAGAAGAAGGGTTTTCTTCTGAAGTGCCAGCCTCATTACTTTTTTGGAGTTTTTTAAGGAACACTTCAAAAACTTTCTGACCTTGGCTTCTGAGCATTTGGTCTGTAATCAATAATTCATCAATGCCATCTTCAAGCATAAAGTAGCTTTGATAGCCTTCAGCTTCCAATAAGATATCGATATCTTTACGGGTAAGTGTCGGCCCTCCAAAAGACGGTTCGAGTGAGGCGGTTACCGTTTCAGTCTCTGGGTTGAAGTCGATAAGAGGGTTAAACGAAAAAAGTTCCATTTCAATAGCCATTAAAACAAAAAGTAAAGTACATCAAGAAAGCATAAGTCCGTTTCTGAAATAATCCAGTAAAAAGTGTTCTAAAGGCTTATTTTGAATGAAACAGTGCAATAAAATAGGTGGGGGACTGCAAAGCTGGTCTTTTTATAAATCTGCTTTATGATGCATATTAAAGAATAAAACCAAACTGATATCTTATTATGAACTTTAGATTACCCTCAATTTTGTATTTATTATTCGCATTGCCTTTAATGCAAAATGTTTGTGCTTCCGAGGCTGAGCTTACTTCATCAACTCCGCCCATCATAGATTTAAGAGATCAAGTGTGGGCCTCGGGCGAATCTTTTAGGCTTGATGGTGAATGGCACGCCTATTGGGGAAAACTATATTCGCCGTCAGATATAAAGACGACAGAAAGCCAGGCGATCGAATTTAAAGTTCCTGCGGTGTGGAGTGAACCGTCGGAAGCACAAAAACGATTACCAGCACTGGGGTACATGACTTATCATGTCAAAGTATTGGTCCCTAAAGATATTCATCCGCTTTATTTGTATTTACCTGATATGCCCAGTGCAAATAAATTATGGGTGAATGGCAAATTTATTACGGGTAACGGCGTGATTGGCAAAACGCAAGAGTTTGAAGAACCAGATTTTTTACCGAAAGTACTGCAAGTTCCTGAACAGCATAATGGAGAGTTGGAACTTGTTATTCAACTCTCTAATTATCATTACCGAGAAGGCGGTGTCTGGTATAGCTTACGACTTACAGATGAGTCAGGTGTTTTTGCTATGTCGCAACGGCCCGTGATACTCGCCGTCCTATTTAGCACCATATTAATTGTTATTGGTGTGTTTAATTTTTCAATGTTTGCTTTTAGGATCAAAGAAATTGCTGCGTTATATTTTGGCTGGCTTTGCCTTGTGGTGGGTTTTAGGCGTTTACTGATTGATGAACGTGTTATGTACATGTTTGATTTATTTAGTTGGACGACTCTACAGCGGCTGGAGCATTTGTGTTTTTATTTAGCTTTACCTTTATTTATCGGTTTCTTTTGCTCATTATACCGTACGCATATTCCTCGGTGGACGATTCGTGCCTCTTGGGTGTCTGTCTCACCATTCATACTATTATGCTTAGCTTTTCCTGCCCGTATTTACACTGAATTTAATGTCATGTTTCAAATGCTGGTCGTTGCATGGGTGTTTTATGTCTGTTGCCTCTATATCAAGGTCATTATAGAAAAAGGGAAAAATATTAAGTTCTTTGGAACAAGTTTATTGCTACTGACAATTGCGGTGGCGCACGATATTTTAAAATCTAACGGCCTTATTTCAACGACTAATAATATTGCTCATTTTGGGGTGCTCGTATTTGTGCTCTCGCAATCCTTGTCGATTCAACGCCATTATTTTAAAAATTTGAGTCTAGTCGAAGCGATGTCTATCAAGTTAAAGCACCGTAATCAAGAGCTTGTTGAAATGGATGAATTTAAAGATGAGTTTCTCGCGACAACATCTCATGAATTACGTACGCCATTGCAAGGCGTTTCAGGTTTGGCAAAGATACTGGAACAGGAAGATCAAGGTTCATTAACAGAAGATCAGCGCCATAAAATAGGGTTAATTGCCAATACCACACAACGCTTGAGTGTCTTGGTTAATGATATTCTGGACTTTTCGAGTATTAAGCATGGAAAACTTAAACTAACGATAAATCGTGTTGATTTAAATGCAATTTCAGAACTTGTTTTGGCCACAATGTCGCCTCTCGTCGGCAATAAAGAAGTAGCTCTGACAGCTGAAATATCGCCTGAAGTACGTTATTTAAATGCCGATGAATTTCGGTTGCAGCAGATTTTATTTAATCTTATGGGCAATGCTGCAAAATATACAGAAAAAGGTTTTATTAAGCTCACTGCATCTTTGAGCAATAACGTATTGTTAATTGAAATTTCTGATTCAGGACTTGGTATTCCTGACGAAAAATTTGAGTCTTTGTTTCGCCCTTTTGAACCGGTACATGTTAAAGGACATTACGAGGCAAGTGGTACGGGCTTGGGATTATCAATTAGTCGGCAACTTGTAGAACTTCACGGTGGCTCACTCGAATTAAACAGTGAAGTGGGGCAGGGGACTAAAGTTAGTATCACTTTTCCTCAAGAGATGGTTATATTTGATGACTCATTACAGCATGAGTCAAACACAGACCTAATTAAAATTCATTTCACACCTTCGCATTTAATAAATAGCCCATCGATAAAATATGAAGAATTGAATCAATCGGAGCCTCAAGAAGCGTCAGTAACACAAGATAGACCGTTAATTTTTGTCGTAGACGATGAAGGGGTCAATTGTGAGTTGGTTTCAAGCCAGCTAAAAGCTCAAGGTTATCAAATAGAATTATTTGAAAGCGGTTTATCGGTTTTGACCCGCTTACATGAAAAATTGCCAGACTTAATCTTATTAGATTTTATGATGCCTGGAATGACCGGTTTAGAAGTGTGCCAAATCATTCGCAAGCAGTACGATAGTTATGAACTGCCTGTGATGATGCTCACGGCTCGCCTGCAAATTAGTGATATCGTGAATGCATTAAGCGTTGGCGCAAATGATTATCTGATTAAGCCTTACCATGAAAAAGAGTTAATCGCTCGAGTCAATACACAGATAAATGTTCGAAAATATTGGATTGCAAATCGAGAAAATCAAAAGCTAAAAAATGAAATTGAGCGAAGAGAAGGTTTGGAAGATGAATTATCTGAGTTGAATGCGCGTTTACTCAACGTTTTGGATATTAGTACCGAACTGATTATTTTAATGAATGATGAGTTACAAGTGATTTACGCTAATGAAAAAGCAAATAAGGCATTATCCGGTCTTAATCAGGGTTTGCTGGGCGTATCTATTTTGGAACTGGTTAATCAAGAGCTTGGAACGACATTGCAACGCTTAATTAAAGAACAGCCTGCTGAAGCATATACGGTGAATACCGCAGGAATATCACCGGGAATTAATTGGAATGCTTCAATAAAAAATTATTATGAATATGGGAAAACCTATCTTGCACTCGTGATTACACCTGTATTTGAAACATCCTTACAAGAGCCAGATCAAAACTCTGCTATTGCAAACCTTAGCCTTGAATTAAATGAAAATCGTAAAAAAATTGATGAGATTGAAGGTGTTTTAAGACAGGTTATCTCTGAACCACTTTCGATCGAAACGTCAGTAACAGAGTCTAACTCTGATCAATTGATGCCAGAAGAGGCTAACGCGATCGAAGTGAGCGCGTCACTTCCAAGTTTAAGTAACCATAAGGAAGACCTTGTTTCCCTGCTTCGAGCATCTCTCAATTTGTGGGAACGCCATACCCAGCAAGGAAAAGTTGAACTGGCAGAGCGCAGTCGTTGTTGGCGGGTTTATGTCGATGGCACGACCGTAAAAACACGTACATTCGATAAATACTTAAATGCTAGATCGGTGCCAGACCGCCCTCGTTGGAGAGCAGTAGTAAGAACTGCAAATTATGTGCTTGCCAGTTGTGATTTAAATGAAGATGAGTCCCACGATCTGACTTTGTTGATTCAAACCATCGAAGATTATTATGCCTAATGTATAAAAGTTTGAATGGGACCTGACCTTGATGTCGATAGACTTCAATCAGCTAAAAAGAAGGCTCTCAAGCAAAAGCGTTCGTTATTAATAATTTAAAACGGTATAACCTTTACCACAATAAATACAAATAAATTTTAAGAGGAGATAATAAATGAGAATCAGTAAGCGCGGAGCATTTAGTGGTTTATTGGCTTGTTCCCTAGTAATGTCAGGCTGTAGTCAATTGCAGATGATTCAGGAAACGACTGAAACAGCAAAAGCTAAAAACGTCATTATGATCATTGGTGATGGCATGGGACCACAGCAGGTAGGGCTTCTGCTCTCTTATGCCCGGCAGGCCCCTAACGCCGTTATCAAAAATAGAACGACCGCATTTGACCGCATTGCCAGCAACGGTCTAACGAGTATTTCAATGACGAATGCTAATAATGTCTTAGTGACTGATTCTGCGGCATCGGCCACTCAGCTCGCAACCGGTAAGTATTCAGGTTCAGAAATGATCGGCGCTGATAAAGATGGAAATACTGCCGAAAGTATTCTGGAAAAAGCGAAAAGGATGGGTAAATCAACCGGATTAGTGTCTGACACCCGTATTACCCATGCAACACCTGCAGGGTTTGCTGCACACCAAAGCCATCGTCGTAAGGAGAATGCGATAGCTGTTGATATGCTTGATAATGATGTTGACGTGATGCTTTCTGGTGGCCTGCGTTATTGGATTCCTAAAGAGGCGAACGATAAGCAATCTGCTGTCCGCAAAGAACTGGAACAGCTGACTGATGGTGCCGTTAGAATTAAATCTAAGCGTAAAGACAGTCGTAACCTGATAAAAGAAGCGCAACAGCAAGACTACGCATTAGCGTTTAATAGATCACAGATGGATAAAGCCGAAGGTAAAATACTTGGCCTATTTGCTTATTCAGCACTCCCAGATGGAATTAAAGAAACGCAGACTAAAAATGATCCAAACCGTACAATTCCGACACTAAAAGAGATGTCAGCCAAGGCCATTGAGTCACTGTCGAATAACGATAATGGCTTCTTCTTAATGATCGAAGCCGGCCAAATTGACTGGGCAGGGCACTATAACGATACCGGGACCATGTTACATGAGATGCTAAGAATAAATGAAACGATGGAATACGTTTTGGACTGGGCGAAAGGCCGTGACGATACCGTTGTTATTGTAACTGCTGATCACGAAACAGGGGGCTTCGGCTTCAGCTACTCAGCAAATGATTTGCCTCACAGCCGAGACTTACCCGGAGATGTGTTTGAAGAACAACAGTTCAAGCCTGCTTTCAACTTTGGAGATGTATCAACGCTAGATAAACTTTATGCGCAAAAATCTAGCTATGCTGATATTTTCTACGGTCAATTTGACTCACTTGCAAAAGATCAACAAACACCGGAAAACCTTGCCGCAATCGTTAATGCAGAAACAGAGTTTGATATCACCGAAGAGCAGGCAGCGCGAATTCTGGCTACAGAAAATAACCGTTATTATACCGAAGGGCATCAATACCTTAGCTCTAAAGTGGTCCCCAAAATGGATAGTAATGGTGCGTTTTTTGTTTACCAGACTGACGATAATCGCCAAAATCTGTTAGCACGAGAAGTTGCAGAAGGGCAAAGTGTTGTTTGGGCAACCGGCACTCATACCAGTACCCCTGTTTTGGTTTTTACTCAGGGGCCAGCTAGCACGATAGCGCCATTTAATAAAATTTTACACCATACGGAGGTTGGCCAGAAGGCAATCGATGCATTAGAAAACTAATCGTATGTAAGAATCGTAGCTTGAACATATCCGATAGCCCATATCGGATATGTCTTTTAGTGCCGGCTCATCATCGATGGCCTTCCTCTCCATCTTAATCCGACTTTCCTTACTCTCTAGCGTTATTCAACCGCGTATTTATGAGTAAATACACTGGCCAAAGTTGGCCTGGTTGTTCTGACTATTAAGTAATCATCTTTTAAAGTGAAATGGCTGCCTTTGCTCAAGAGCTCTTATTCACCTATCCGCCATTTTCGACGTTTGCTTTGCCGACCTTCGAGTTTAAGTGGTTTTGTCAGCTTAAGTTTAAAGTTTAAAGTTTAAGCGTGTCAGGTCAAGTTCGGGTCGATATACCTAATGTCTAAATTTGAGCATCAGTTGACTATTTAAAGTGCTTGTTGATGCTCAGTTTTGCAAAGTTAACTATTTCTTTCAGATAGTTTTAGTGGCGACATCGGGTGGCATTGGCAAGCTAAGGTATAACCATTTTCTTGGTCTCCTCGCTGAAGCCCTGGTATTGAATCTGGAATAGTGACTACCTTTCCTGAATCAACTTTTATTTTACAAGAGCCACAAGTACCAACGCCACAAGCATGGGGTATTTCGATACCTTCTTCTTTAGCCACTTCAAGCACGGTTTGGTTTGAAGCCACTTTTAAGGTATGTTTCTGGCCATCAGTAAGTGATATCTCGACTTTATGCTGTACCCCAATAGGTTCGGTGACAGCAGGTACGAATTGTTCAATATAAATAGCGTCTTCAGAAATTTGTTGTGCTTTCAGTGTTTCGTTGACCGCTGTTTTTAAACCTTCAGGACCACAAATATAAAAAACGGTTTTCGACCAGTCCTGGGTGTCAAACATCAAAATATCTTGGAGCATCTCATCATTTAAGTACCCGGTTAGGCCTGTCCAGTCATTATGTGGTTGGCCTAATATATGAGTGACTTTGAAACGGTTTGGATGATTATTTTGCATTACTTCTAATTCACTCAGGAACATGACTTGTTGAATACTTTGATTCGCATAAATGAGATGTACTGTTTTAATATTTTCTGATGATAGTGCTTTCTTAGCAATGGCGAGAACGGGCGTAATCCCACTACCTCCCGCTACAAGCACAAAGTCTTCAGCTTGTACGGTTTCATTGTTTGGGAAAGTAAAATCACCGAAGGGGCCTTGTACTTGTAAAGTATCGCCGATAGAAAGTTCTCGGTTCAAATAGTTCGACATGAGGCCGCCATCAGTTGCTTTAACGCCAATCGTAAGTATTCCTGAATCAGGGTTGCCACATAATGAGTAACAGCGGGATTCCTGTGAACCATTGATCCACTTTCCGATGGTGATGTATTGGCCCGCACAGTAACTTAATGGTGCGCCTGCTGGGTTTTTAAATGAAATAGCAACTGAGCTAGGTGTGAGGTGAACTATTTCAGAAACCTCTAATTTCATATTTGAAAATTGGCCCTCTAACTGAAAACGATCAGCATTAGGGGATTTTAGAAAGTCAGGCAAGTGAGGTGAGTAACTGTCTTCAATCGGAGCGCCCTTTGATTTAAGAAAAGGCTCAATTTTGAAAAAGACCTCCTGATATTTATACCAGGGTAAACGTGGGTACATGTGGTGAATCAAGTGGTAGTTTTGACCTAACAAGATAACGTTAAACCATTTCCCAATAAATATTCGAGTGTCATGGTAGCGCCCCAAAGCTTTATGCGGCGTATGAGGGAAAAAGTCGAAAAATAGCGCCAATATTATAATAGCGATTGCGGCAGGTATGACTGCAAAACTTAATAATTCAATACCGTATCCGGCCGTTACCGCCCATGCCATTGAACCAAAAATTAAGCTCAAATAAATCAATGTGCTGGTGTATGTATCACGAAATAGCTTGATATGGCGAAACTCAGTGACTGACATCCAATGATATTTGAAGGGTATATACATCGCGTTCAGAATGATGCCATACCAGCTTTTTGCACCACCGAAATAGTCAGGATCTCGTTCAGGATCATTTGTAAATGCATGGTGTCGGTCGTGAATTTTTTGAAAAAATCGATAAGGAACCAGTAGGAGTGGAATGCATGAAACCCACCCCAGCAAACTTTCTAGCGGCTTCAGAGCAGAGCCTGTTTTGAAAATACTACCATGGGCTGCATCATGCACGACTGTAAAGCTCACAAAGGCAAGGTATCCACATATTAGGGTTGCAACCGGGTAAGGTAATACACCATTTACTGCTGCGCTTAACGTTATTGTATAGCCAATAATAACCCCAAAAAATAATAAAACAGTCCCCCAGGCAACCTCTGTAATGGATGCTTGCCATATGGTTTCGTATTCATCATCTGAGAGTGATACTTGTTTGGCTTTCTTCAGGCCCTGTGGCGCGATTGAATTCATATTCTATTCTCACTGTAAGTTGGCAAGTCTATGATTATTTAATGTTATCGCGGAACCTCAGGGAAGTGTTTTTCACTTCCTGCCAAGTTTGTTATCATTAACTGACAATTTTGAGGTTTTTTAATGAGCTTAGAAAAAGAGACAAACAAGGCTTATGTATTGATTCTGCTGAATCAGCATTTCACTACGGCTGAAAAAATTTTAGAGAACACAGGCTTAAGTCTCCAAGATCTTGATAACCTTGAAGTGATTGAATTTAAGACGGTGCAAACGATCGTTCATAACCTTGCTTTGTATAGTCTCGACCCTATTTGGCCTACAACTTTAGGTTCCCAGCTTGGTATTACCAGTCACGGAGCCGTTGGTTTTGCTGCGTTAAGTGCAGAAACATTGGGTCAGGCACTCACTACATTTATTGAGTGGGAGCAAATACGGTCTGCAACTTATACAAGCGAAGTGTGTGAGGATGCATTGTTTAGGCATTTTGTAATCCATGATATAACAGGAGATCAGGCATACCATTACGCTTTTTTCCAAGCGTTTACCCGTGCATTGGAAATGCTAATCAGCACCATCATTCAGGCACCAAACCTTGGTATGACGGAGATTCACTTCGTTGAATCAATTAGTGAGCATCAAGTAGCATTGCGCAATGCATTTAATTCAAAATTGTTTTTTGGGGCCGAAAACAACAAGTTATCTATACCGCTTAGCTGGTGGGAAATTAGGTCACCAGTTTCAGATCGTGAAGCTTATTATTTGAATATTCAGAAATGTGAGAATTTATTATTTAAACAAAATCGTATTACGACGCCTAATATTATTGTTCGAACACTTCTGCGGAATCATTTTGAGTCGAATGTTTCTCGGAATAATATACCAACTCCTCCGCCGTCTTTAAGTGATTTAGCCGTCAAAATGCATCTTTCTGAGCGCACTTTAATTAGACGCCTTAATCGTTATGACACCTCCTATAAAGCGATGTTGGAAACAACGCGTAAAGAATTTTCTAGGCGTTTGCTAAAAGAAGTACGTTATAGCATTTCAGATGTGTCAGATCTTCTTGGTTATCAGGCCCCAGCTAATTTTTGTCGAGCGTTTAATCGGTGGTATGGATTGAGTCCAGGGTTGTTTCGTAAGAGGGGCTAATGCCCGTAATACAGTAAGTTACGGATTAAACGAATAAAATTGGTTTCATTTACAGGTAGCGCTTTCTTGTAGTTTTGTATTAATCACCTAGAATTTATTAACTAGAAAATAATTATCGTGCCCCTTGTTGTTTGAGTAAATAGAACAAACTGTATGGAAGCGAAGCTAACAACGACAATCAATGGAGTTTGTTTACGTAATGAATGTTAGAAATTTTGATCGATGCTTTCGATTTGTTTCAAGTCTTTTTTTGTCGGCACACGGCACGCTTCACCAAGGCGTCGCATTAGGTTTATTATTGAGTGGTTCACAGTTTGTTACGGCGAATAGTTCACTGCTAGATGATTGGGAGGTGACCGGTTTTGGTACGATCGGGTATGCAGAAACTGGTAAATACAATGATTTGGTGCTGAAGCGAAACATTACACAGCGAAGCAAGAAAATTGAAGATCACGGCTGGTTGCTTGATTCGAAACTAGGCCTACAAGCTAGAAAAGAACTTAACCACGGCTGGGATGTCGTTGGGCAAATTGTCGCTCAAGAAAAAGTAAATAATAGTATTGAGAACTCAATAGAAATGGCCTTTTTACGTTATCAGTCTGATGATATATGGAGCTTTCAATTAGGGCGAATGGTATTAGATACCTTTTTGTTGTCTGATCACCGTAACGTTGGTTATTCCTACCATTCTATACGACCCCAGACTGAATTTTATGGCTGGATTCCGTACAGTAATTACGATGGTCTAAAAACTATTTTTGAGTTTGGTGATTTTGATAGCTCACTCCGATTTGAAGCATTTGTCGGTAAGACAAAATCTACGGTTAATATTGGTTATCTTGGGAACGATTCTTCTTATAATTATGTTAAATCTTCACCGATTTATGGTGCGGGTGTGACTTGGGAAAAAGATGAATTAACATTAAGAGCCTATCTAGCAAGATTCCGATTCACTCAAAATACGAATGCCATTATAGCACTTCAAGAAGTTGTAAGTGATCCATTTATTCAGCAAAACTGGCCGGAAGCAAGCGTGATCGCTGATGGTTATGCCCTCGAAAATGAATTTGTAACGTATAGTTCAATTGGTTTTAGCTGGACGCCTGGGTCATGGCATGTTCAAGGAGAGTTTAGTAACGTGACCTCAACTTTCTTTGGCTCTTATGATGGTCAGCGGGCTTATTTACAAATAGGGCGTCGGTTTGGTGAGTTTTTACCCCATATTGCATATTCATATTCATGGGATGAGCGAGACTTTCCTTATGATCCGCCTCCAAGCCCTCTATTTCAAGACCTTTATGAGGGCCTTAAAGATAACCTTAGCTCGGGTACAGTTGATCAAAGCTCGGTAAGTTTAGGGCTGCGTTGGGATTTTGCTTCTCAAAAAGCACTTAAAGTTCAGTGTGATTTTGCTACCATTGATGACAACTCACTGGGTATTTACCCTACACAGAATACGCCTGAGGTAGGGACAAGGAACTGGAAAAAAGACTCTCGTAGCTGGTGCTCAACAACCTTTGATTGGGTATTTTGATATGAAAAATATTCAAATTCTGAGCATCATCGTATTTCTATTAGCTTCTGTTGATAGCTGGGCCGAAGAGGCGAGTATTCAAACGATTCAAGTGATTGTAAGTAGTCAGTCAGAGTTAACGACCTTAAATCGTAAGCAAGTGATGGGCTTATTTTTAGGAAGGTCACGTAGCTTTCCAAATGGGATAAATGCTAAAGCCTTTGACCATGAAGTTGGCTCCACTATACGAGCGCGTTTCTTTGAAGGTTTAACGGGTAAGTCTATTTCGGATATTGATGCATACTGGGCCCGCTTACGTTATTCAGGGCGGGCTTCGCCACCAAAGGTAATTGATAATATGGCTGAAATATTGAAAGAGGTAAGTCAAAATCAGCACGCCATAGCGTATATTCAAGGGCAAGATCCCGCTGAGCTGATACAGCAAGACATTGTTGTTGTTCATACGGTAGATGCAAATTAATGCAATTTAGACACCTGCAGCATTATGTCGCGATGATCATGGTAAGTAGTGCATTGATATTGTCTACCATTTTTAGTTTGATCGCGTACCAAATCAATCAAGGACTTGCCGTAAAGGAAAGCGAACGGCAGGTTAAGAGCTTAATGTCTGCTGTAAAGAACACCGCGTCGGCGGCACTATTTTCATCAAACGAAGCCGTAGGTATGGATGCCATAAATGGGCTTCTTGGTACCGATGTTGTGTATTCTGTGACACTTGAAGGCTTTGCTGATGAATTGATGCCAGGGATGAAGCTTGAAAGTGTACATAAAAATGGTGGTGCGCCCTTAAGTACAATCACGATGAAGTTAGAATCTATTTTCGATCAGGATCATATTTTAGGTGAATTACGCGTAACACCTAACGAAAACTGGGTTATTCAACGCATGCATGAAACCTCGATCCCCACTATTATTGGTGTGATATTTGTTATTTTTGTTTCGTGTTTTGTGTCTACTCAAGCATTAAAAATAAGACTATCTCTACCTCTAGTAAAAGTACGTCGCGCACTCAAAGATATTCATGGGGACAGTGAAGAAAGACTTTCATTACCTAAACATCTTCAATCTAATGAGATTGGTGTACTCGTTGATGGTTTTAATGAACTTTTAGATGAAACAAATTCTGCCTTCAGTGTAGAGCGAGGGTTACGTGATGAAATGCAAGTAGTTCAAGAAAATCTTGAAGAAGCCAAGGCCGGAGCAGAAAAAGCAGCACAAGCTAAAAGTGATTTTTTGGCAACGATGAGTCATGAGATTCGTACGCCTTTGTCCGGCGTTTTAGGGATGCTTGGATTTGCCTTGAGAGACCCACAAGTGCACGATAAAACACGAGAGCAGCTTGATATAGCAAGGAGTAATGCTAAAGCATTATTGACCATTATTAACGACATCCTCGATTTTTCTAAAATGGAAGCGGGTAAGCTTAATATTGAGATGGTCGATTTTGACCTACGTAATGAGGTTTCGTCTGCGGTTGCAATCTTTGATGACATGTCAAAAGACAAAAGCCTATACTTTAATTTGGTTTTTGATGATGACGTACCTAAATATGTGAAGTGTGATCCGACACGGATACGACAGGTATTGGTTAACCTCATTGGTAATGCAATTAAATTTACAAACAAAGGCGGCGTTGATGTTCAAGTCAGTATGCTTGAACTGTCAAAGTTTAGCATGCGTTTGAGTTTTTCTGTTCAAGATTCAGGTATTGGTATTCCAGAGGAGGGGATTGCAAAACTATTTCAAAAATTTGAGCAAGCAGATGTATCGACAACCCGAAAATTTGGTGGCACTGGCTTAGGTTTATCTATCTCGAAGCAACTTGTTGACGCTATGTATGGTTTTATTGAAGTAAGTAGCATTCCGGGGGAAGGCTCAAATTTCTATTTTGAGTTGCCTATGGGAAGAGGCGATGCGGCGGCATGTGAAGTCGAAACACGAGAAAAGACGCCACATACACATAAATTACATGTTTTATGTGCAGAAGATTTTGTGACAAACCAAGTGATTGCTCGAACCTTATTAGAAAATATGGGGCATGAAGTGGACATTGCAGATAATGGTCGTGTTGCTTTGGATATGATGCAAAAAGGCTCGTTTGATCTTATCTTAATGGATGGCAGAATGCCTGAAATGGATGGTTTGGAGGCTACTCGGAATATCAGAAGCGGTGTATGGCAAGATACAACTTTAAAGCAGCCAAATATTAAAATAGTGGCACTGACTGCGAATGTGACCGATGAAGATCGCGAACGCTATTTAGCTGCCGGAATGGATAGTTTTCTATGTAAGCCGATTGATGAGCTTGAGTTGCATCACATTATTGAAGACACCATTAATGAGCTCTTATTGGTAGGGCGTGAATTGAACCCATTAATTCGTGCAAGTGCGAGCGAGCTAGATAATTTGTTTTCGGTTCCTGAAGTAAATGAACCAGAAATGGCTTCTGCTGCTGGGGTGGACGTGTCGCCGAATGAGGGAGCGTTATTATCTGCCAAACTACGCACAGTATTTGTTGAGTCACTACCTGAACGTATGAAAGAGATCACACGAGCGATGGTAGATGAGGACGTTCAAGAGCTCGGGCGTTTATTCCATGGTATAAAAGGCAGTGCTGGTTATTTAAATGATGATGTATTGGTAAAACTGTCAGGTGAGTTAGAGGAGTGGGCCGATGAAAATAATATGTCAAAGGTGCGTACAGTGTTTAACGATTTTGTCGCGTGTTTGAAACCTTACAAAACAACATAAAAAGGAAATATGAATGCAAGTCATGGTAGTGGATGATGATGCAGTGTCACGGCTTGCATTGGTTGATTTAATGCAAAAAATGGGCTTTTTAGACGTCATAGAGTTTGAAGACGGGTTAGCGGCTTGGGAGCATCTTGAGAAAAATCCATTACCCATCTTGTGCTGTTGTGATGTCAGAATGCCAAAAATGTCAGGGATTGAACTATTGCAAAAAGTACGAGCTGATCAGAATATAAAAGCCTTGTCTTTTGTTCTCATTACTTCAGGTCATGATCGTGATACTGTTCAGAATGCCGTGAAGTTAGGCGTGAGTGGTTATATCGTAAAACCATTTAATGCTGGTGGAGCTATTGATAAGTTAAATGATTTTTTTGCAAATGAATGGAAAGATATTTCAGAAAGTCCTGAAGCGACCGCTCGTAGATTATCAATTTCAAACGAGAAGTTAGAAAATTACTACACTGCCTTCATCGCACAGGTTGATAAGTTGATTAACATGAGTGCATTTACATCGGATGTTTTGAAACTTCCCGATATCGATGGGCAAATTGATGCAATGAAAACAGGCTGCCTTACTTTAGGGTTATGGCACTGTAGTCGACAACTAGAGTTGTTAAAAGTACGAGAGGATAAAGATGATTGCTTAGAATTATTTTTATCAGCAGTCATATCGACGGTAAACTATCAGCTAGGTCTTTTGTCGTCTTAATAAATCTAGAAATTCAGGCTTAGATTTGTGAATAGATACAATTGTGAATAAAATAAAGGGATACTCTTATAGCGCTTAGATAGCGATGAGTTACCACTAAAAACGCTCAGCATAGGAAGTGCATTATGGAAGCAACAAAGGCTAAAGTCTTGGCGTGTCGTGATACCACGTCGAATGATGATCATTTTATTTCAAAATTAAGCGAATTAATTACTTCTGATGGAGGTATTGTTTGCCAAGCAGTATTTGAAATATTTGCTAATGTTGAATTTCCTCCCGCCCGAGCGGAATATTGTTGGGAACGTTTATTGGCGCATCGAACTGAAATGATGCTGGCTTTAGGGCGACCAACCAACCTAGTCGCCGTTATGTGTGATTATTTTGCAATCCAGAATGATGCAATTTTCGACCCTAAATTAGTTGAGATGGCAGCGTACGAAAATATAGTTCTACAATCAACGCATGACAATCTAACAGGTTTATATAATCGGCAATATTTTAACAATGCGGTGACGCAACATGTTGCGCTAGCAAAGCGAAATCAGAATGACCTTTCAATTTTGTTTATTGACGTAGATGACTTTAAAGATGTTAATGATCTTTATGGGCATGAAGTAGGGGACCATGCATTACGCCAAATATCTACGGTTATATCAGCAGCGGTTCGGCAAAGCGATATCGCCGCGCGCTACGGAGGTGAGGAGTTTATTGTTTTATTGCCTTTTACCAATAGTATTGAAGCGTTGATCTTGGCAGAACGAATGAGAGCCAGTGTGGAAGAATCTAAGTTAGACGTTGACGGCAAAGCACTTACGATTACGATTAGTGGTGGAATCGCCTCATATCCTGTCAATGCACAAAACGCCGAAGCCTTAATTAGTATGGCAGATAGTGCGCTATATCGTGCAAAAGGCGCGGGTAAAAATAATATATCCTTGTTTAAAGAAGATAACCGCCGATTTGTCAGAATTGATTTACGAAAAACAGTTCAGGTAAAAGAGTTGGGCTTTAACCAAATAGACGCATTTTTGGGTATGGGTAAAGATATTTGCGTGGGCGGCATTTTGTTTGAGAATAGTCGATCATTAGCGATTGGTACTAAAGTTCAGATTAGCGTGCCGATTGGTAATGACGGCCCCGTGCTACTAATAGGTACGGTTGTGCGAGTAGAAATACTGACTTCAGACAGATACGATATTGGTGTCGTGATCGCCTTTAAAGAAATGGAAAAATTTGCTAAAAATGAAATTTCACGTTTTTTGGTGAGTCAGGCCCGTAAAGAACAAGAAACCGCCTAAATAGTAGGGTGAGCATCACCTAGCCCTTATATATTAACAGTAAAGATCATTTTAACGATTAAAATAACTGGGTTTATAGTCATGGCCATATACCTCAACTAGAGCCAAAATTATTTTTAACATTGCCAATTCAACTCTGTGTTGGCGCCTGAGTCTATAATGCTGAAATAATTTTTTTATTCAATTTTGAACCCTGTCTCACTTATGTTGACTGTTTTGACCTAATAAACCTAAATTGTCCTAATTTGCCAAATCCATTTAACTGGCTGTTTTATATTATTTTAAAACTTCATCTACTACGGTGAGGTTCGAGACACACATAAAATTAATATAAATAGAAAACTAATAAGAAAGTCAAAAATTGGAGTCTGATGATGAAAAAATTAAATTTTAAGCTAGCAGCTTGTGCATCAATGCTTGTTGCTGCATGTACTGTTAACGCAAGTGATTATAGTAATGTTTATGTATTCGGCGATAGCTTGTCGGATAACGGTAATCTACACGCCTTGGCTCCAGAGCAAACTTATGGTGAACGTTTCACTAATGGGCCTGTCGCGGTTGAAATAGTTGCGGGTGCACTAGGTCATGCATTAACGCCTTCGTATCATTTAATGGGTGGGACTGAAGGCAACAACTTTGCTATAGCAGGCGCTAAAGCAGTTGATGAAGATGGAAATGAAGCAACACCAGACATTAACTTACCGACACAAGTGAATGCATTTTTGCAAATCAATGGCGGTGTCGCACCTTCTGACGCTTTATATATTATGTTGATTGGTGGTAACGATATTCGCGCTGCACGTGAAATTCGTTCTGCGGCTGTTTTTGCCGCAACACCTGAAGAGCGTCAAGCAATTCGCCAAGCGGCGAATGAGTCTTTGAATGTTGCTGTTGCCTCTGAACAAGCTCAGTTACTTAAACTGATTGCTGCAGGAGCACAAAATATTATTGTGTCTAATGCGCCGGATATTGGTGCGATACCAGAGACAGACCTAATTGCAGCAGGCTTGTTAGCCAATGCACAAACAAAAAGCCAAATTCGTAAGGCAAATCGTTTTGCAGAAGTAACGTCAAAGCTGTCAACTAAGTATAACCGCAAGCTAGCACGTAAGTTAGCGCGTACTGAACATCAAACGGGTCTTGATATTATTGAATACGATTTGTTTAGCTTTTTAACGGATCAAGTTGATAACGCAGAAGACTACGGTTACACCAATACAGATGATGCATGTGTATATATGCTTTCTGGTGGTGGCGCATTACACCCTGAGTGTGATGGTTATGTCACTGCAACGGGCTTCTTGTTCTATGACGAGATTCACCCAACTACTCAAGCTCATCAAGCAGCCGGTATTGAAATCGTAGGTGAGTTGTTGGCTCAATAGTTTTAAAATAAATAACAGTGAATAATATTAAGGGGCCTGGTGGCCCCTTTTTTTGTTCTTAGTGTATTTTTTGATTATTTACCCGCATTCTCTAAAGGCAGTAGTTTAAGTTCTACACGACGGTTCGCTTGTCTTCCTTCAACGGCATCATTAGAGGCAACTGGGAAGCGAGGGCCTTTTCCAGACGAGTGAATTCTGCCCGACGCGACGCCGCGAGTTTGTAGGGCATATTTGACGCTGTCTGCACGTTGCTCACTCAAAGTTTGATTAAACGCTAGCGAACCTGTCGAATCTGTATGGCCAGTGATATCAATCGCTGTTTCATTAAACTCTTTGAGTACCAAGGACGTGGAGCTAATGATTTTTTCAAAGCTTGATTGTAAACTCGACTTTCCGGTCTGGAAGGTAATATTACCAGGCATAACTAAGATGATCTCGTTGCCATTTCTTTGAACTCCTACACCACTATCAGCCAACTGATGACGTAATTTGGCTTCTTGTTGATCCATATAATAACCCGCACCACCACCGATGGCACCACCCGCTACTGCACCAATTAAGGCGCCTTTACCACGGTCAGACTTACTAGATGTGGCAACGCCAATAAGTGCGCCGGTTACTGCTCCGGCAATAGCGCCTGCGGTTGCACTTGAGACTCCTTTTTCACCCGTATATGGGTCATAGGTCATGCAAGCGCTAGTCAGTGAGGCTAGTGCCGCGACAGTGATCAATTTTTTATTGAACATAGGTTAACTCCATTATTTCTGCATGTTGTTCTGTATATTGTTAGAGTCATAGTCGATGGGGGCAGTAATTCAAACCTCGTCCACATCTACCTGACCGGAAATTCGTCGCCGGATATGAGACCAGCTCATGCCTAGACATAAAACAGCGGCGATAAAAATCTCTAAAAGCCAAACGAAAATCGTCGGTTCGCTAAGGCTGATAAGGCCGATGTCTACTAGGGCCCAGATAATCACAGCCACCAGCAGGGAAGCTAACGTTAATCCGATGGGACCCAAAGACTTTAAACTGGCGCGTATGTAAACTACCCAACCAATAATTAATACGATTGCGGCTAGGGCAAGCCAGGGGCTAGGTTCAGAAATAGAACTGAGTAGCCAGTGATAATAAGAATAGTGACTGGGATTATAGCTCGCCAGTACTAGAAATAAGGCAAAGACAAAACGAATAGCGATGCCGGAAGCAGTGATGCTTTTCATGGCGGTGAAACCTTAATAGAAAGAGTGAAATTTGGGCGTCATAGTAACTAATAACGATAGAAAAACACACTCTGATAAGGTTACGGTCTCGTCAGGCTACTCATGCTGTTGTAGCGTCCTATTTTTTAGCTTTCCATCAATTAGTGGAAATGCTGACCAAGCGATCAGTCTGGCAAGGTTGTGAATAAATAATTTTCGCACTCCATCCACACATTTTTTGTTTTAAAATTTGCCTATACCGTCTTATTTTTATCGTCGATAGAACCATTCTTAATTTAAAACTTTAGTCTATACTTTTAGATTATCCGTTTACTAAGTTGTCAAAGTACTCACCACTTTGGTCGCGTCTTTATAAAAAACATACAAAAAGAATATTATGGAACATAGCTCAGATAAATTAAGTGCAAAGTTGGCAGAGCCATTTCTTGAAAAGTTGGTGTTCAAGCATCGAGTAGTGGTGTTGGTATTGTTTCTTATCGTCACGGCATTTCTGACGTTTCAAGCAACGAAGGTGAAGCCAGACGCCAGTCTTGAACGAATGATTCCACTTAATCATCCTTATATTATTAATTTTCTTGAACATAAAAGTGATCTGGAGAACCTAGCGAATTTTATCCGTATTTCGGTTGAAGCGAAAGACGGTGATATTTTCACAGCCGAATATATTAAGGCTTTAGAAGAAATAAGCGACGAAGTATTTTATTTGCCCGGAGTTGATCGTAGCGGATTGAAGTCGCTTTGGACGACAAATGTTCGTTGGGTTGAAGTAACAGAGCAAGGGTTTCAAGGTGGAACGGTTATTCCTAATGCTTATGACGGCAGTGAGGCAAGTTTAGAACAACTACGCCAAAATATTTTAAAGTCTGGGCAGGTAGGGAGGTTAGTTGCGAACAATTTCAAGTCGACGATTGTGTATGTACCCTTATTGGAAACTGATAGTGAAACAGGAAAGTCATTAGACTACTTAGAGTTTTCATTGCTATTGGAGGAGAATATTCGCGACAAGTTTGCGGGGCCCAGCTCGGGTGTGAATATACAAATTGTCGGTTTTGCAAAAAAAATAGGAGACTTAATCGAAGGTATGTCGGCAATTGTGGTCTTCTTTTTGATCGCTATTATTATCACGACCGCTTTACTGTATACCTATTCACGTTGCGCGATTAGTACTTTTGCCACCGTAATTTGTTCTGTGATTGCAGTTTTTTGGCAAATGGGACTTATGCATAGTATGGGTTATGGTTTAGACCCATATTCAGTTCTTATTCCTTTTATCGTCTTTGCAACCGCTATTAGTCATGGTGTGCAATATATTAATGGCATGACGCATGAAGTTGGTATTGGTAAAAGTAACTTAGAGGCGGCAATAAATACGTTTCGGCATCATTATTTACCTGCTTTATTAGCATTAGTGAGTGATGCGATTGGATTCTTTTCTTTAGTTTTGATTGATGTGGATGTGATCAAAGACCTAGCGGTTGGCGCGAGCGTGGGCATTATCTGTATTATCGTCACCAATATGATATTGCTTCCTATTGTTATGTCTTACCTTGGTGTGACCAAAAATGGTATGCGTCATGTTCAGCATGTTGAGAAACATCCAAGTCCCATTTGGGGGCGTATCGCGCAATTAGCAACACATAAATACGCTTTAATTTTTATTATCACAGCGCAATTTGGCTTAGCGTTTGGCTTATATATTTCTCAAGATTTAAAAATTGGCGAATTAGATTCGGGGGCTCCTGAACTTCATGCTGACTCTCGGTATAACTTAGATAATGCGTTCATTACGTCAAACTATTCGACAAGTGCCGATGTCATGGTTCTGATGGTGACAACACCAACTGAGCAGTGTAACTCTTATGCGGTAATGGATGTTATGGAACGTTTGCAATGGGATTTAAACCACACTGAGGGGGTTCAGCTCAGTGTCTCAATTGTTAATATTTCGAAGTCGGTTACCAAAGCTTTTAATGAAGGAAGCTATAAATGGCTCGAGTTATCAAGAAATCAAAAAATCATAGATACATCGCTTCAATATGTTCCGGCAGGGTTTATTAATAAGGATTGTAGTCTAGCGCCTATCTTTATTTTCTTAAATGACCACAAAGCCGAAACCTTGCAAAATGTGGTGGATACAGTTGAACGTTATCGAACCACCTTTTCTTCAGATGATATGGAGATACTTCTAGCGGCGGGGAATGCAGGCATTGAAGTGGCGACGAATCAAATTATTGAAGCATCTCAAACACTTATGATGTTGGTCGTTTATGCCGTGGTTGCCGTGATGGTATTGCTTGCTTATCGTTCCATGAGAGCGGTTGTGTGTATTGTGTTGCCTTTGGTGATGACCTCTGTACTTTGTACTGCGTTGATGACTCATCTGGGCATTGGGGTGAAGGTTTCAACGCTGCCTATTATTGCGCTTGGGGTTGGCTTAGGCGTGGATTACGGGATTTATATCTATAGTCGTCTAGAGGAGTTTTTAGAAGACGGCTTTACCTTGCAGCAAGCTTATTTTCATACACTGCGCTCTACGGGAAAAGCAGTTGCTTTTACTGGGTTAACGCTAGCGATTGGCACGGCTACCTGGATTTTTTCACCAATCAAGTTTCAATCCGATATGGGAATTTTACTCACTTTTATGTTTTTATGGAATATGTTTGGAGCTTTGACGTTATTGCCGATGCTGTCTTATTATTTCGTAAAGGACGGTGAAGAAGATGAGCTTGAAATATACGAAGCGTAAGTCTGCAATTTAAGGTGATATGCGAGCGAAAATATTTACTCAAAATCAGGTAAGACGGCTTCAACTAAATAACCCTTGTTGAAGCGTCTCAAATTCGCACTTAGCAGTCACTGAAAACTTTTGGGTTTATAAGACATTATCTAATGAGTAATGACCTGCAAGTCCGCGAAGCTGCCTCTCGACACGAAGTTTGATTTCTGGTTAAACCTAGATTAGTTGGCCAAGCCATGTGGCGATGTCGATCGTTAGAGTTGCTTTAATCCGGTTCGTAGGTATCACTCAGAAATTCAGTTATTGGTATAAAAGCTAATGCGTTACTCACCTAAATATGAGATAGCTACAGTTTTTGATCGATGTTAAAAAGTCTATTGGTTTGTTGACTCAAGGCTATCTAACCAACTCATCAATTCAACATTACTTTGTTTGGTCGCTATATTTCGAACAGTACGCTCTTTGTTACCAATGACGTCTAGATACGCGCCGTAACGATGAAGGGTCTTCACCGCACGATTCTTTTTATAATGTGCGGCAAGAATAATAGGATAGATATAATTCTTATTATTAACAGTAAACTGACTTGGGTTTGCACCAGCATCCAAAAGCGAAATAAGAACATCATCAAAATCGTTCCATATTGCCCACTTCATCAAAGGATATTTAAAAAATTTGAAATCACTTTTAATTAGGTTTTCCAGTAACACCTTCATGTGGTTGAGCATCGCACGCTCTATGTCTACGTCATCAATTTCACTCAATGGCGCTAAGAACGTTGCTAACACTTCATTTCCTCGAAAAACAGATAGACTAAAAGCTGAATACCCCTCTTGATTCTTATATGACGGGTCAGCACCATAACTGATCAACAATTCAGCCACCTCAATTACCTCCACATTACTTTTACAATATGAAAGCAGGATCAAAGCACTATCCTTTCTTTGATTACTCACCACGTTAGGGTCGAACCCCTCTTCAAGCAGTAATTTAATTATCGCCACTTGGTTTTGCTCTAGAGCCGTTCCCATACATTTTATAGCTCTATGTAATAAGGGGGTTGTGCTAAAAGGAGCACCTTTCCACTTAGGGTCTACACCTTTTTTTAATAGCTCTTCGACTTTTTCTAAATCACCATTTCTAGCACTCGCATGAATTTCGTAGTACATTTTTGGCACATATTCTGTTTCGGCAAAGGCTTTAGTTCCGCAAAAGCTACAGAGCATAAGCGATAGTGTAAGAATAGAATTGATCAAAATGTTTGGCATGAATTAATATTTCTTTCTGGCTGAAGATTTAGTTTGGCACTACCGTGTATACATGCTCTAAAATGAATTTACCACAGTTTACGAGTATTGAAAAATCTCGCTTATGTACTTTTGTCATCGCTTCCCTAACAATCCAAAATGGAGTGCTTTTGCTCTCAAACCAGCGGTATGGCCACAAGTTGAAGTATGACAAATAGGCCAAATAAGCCCAACCCCCTCAGCCCTTAAAATGGTAAACAATACTCTTGTCGTCTTTCCAAGCCAGTTATTTCAGAACGAACACAAGCGGCTATATTGTGGCAGAACAAGTCACCTAACCAATTGAACGATTAGTCTTAAATCGGACAAACTAAAAACAATTCAAGACAACACGTGACGTGTGCATCGGGTCGATCGCGGTTTCTAAAAATAAAGGGATGGCTTTGATACTTTAGCTGACGGTTTGGCAAAAAGTAATATTCTGATATCTAGCAGATTAAACTTTTTCTATAAATTAGAATATGGTTTCAGTGGGCCATCTAGAGTTTCTAGATGAGGCCCAGTTATGCTGTTATGGATTATTATGTGCCAGAGTAGAAATTTACTCGACGATAATACTAATCCAGTCAGAAAATGAGCCTTGAATACCTGATGAGTCAACGGTTGCTATATGCACATAAAGTACACCAGGGTCTAGGTTGGTGATAGTGTTTTGCGTGATGCTAGCGTCCGTGAGTCTAATTTGGCCTGTTATAGCGGTGGGCGATGGGCCATACTCAAGTAAATAAGCACTTATCTCATTCACATCTAGCGGGCTACCATCTTCTCTAAATGAAGGGGTTTCCCAGCTTAGTTGTATTGAAGGTTTAGCTACGACTGAAATGAATGCTGCAAGTGACTCTTCAGAGCTATTTGTATTATTGACTCTAACAGTATAGCTACCTTGATGCTCTGGTTCCGCACTGTTTATTGAGTATTCTGCTTGAGTAGCGCCATCGATTATTTGTTCATTGAAAAACCATTGATAGCTAAGATTGCCATCGCCTGAGGCTTCTGTTCGAAGGTTTATGCTGTCTGTCAAAAAGACAGACTTAGATGTAGGCTGAAGCGTAATAGAAACGGGTGTTTCAGAAGATAATACGGTTAATGTTGCAAAATCAGAAATAATACTGCCACGGCTATTGGTAACAATAGCATCGTAGTCACCTGAACTACCCATTTCTGTAGGGCTAATCTCTAGTTGATAGTTATAAGCATTCGCGATGTTAACGTTGTTTTTGCGCCATTGATAGCTGATAAACCCACCGCCCGTTGCGCTGATTTGAAAACGTGCTGTTTCACCTTCAGTCACTGTGAGATCTTGTGGATGTTGGCTTATCGTGACAGGGGCGATAGCGGCATTAATAATGACACTAACAAAATCAGAACTGGCTTCACTGACACTATTATTGATGGAGACTCTGTAGGTACCACTATTAGCTTCAACACTCTCTGCAATGTATAGCGTGCTATTTGTTTCGCCAGGAAGAATGGAACCCTCTTTTTGCCATTGATAATCAAGTGGCCCATCACCTGTTACGCCAACGGATAAGTTAATTGAGTCTCCAGCGGTTAAGTTTAATGGTTGCGGCTGTTGAGTGATCGATATAGGTTCAACGATTGGGTTTATGGATATTAATGCGCTGAGAGAGGTAAGAGACTGATCGTTACTTGTGATTGTGACATTGTAGCTGCCGGCATCACTCAAACTAGCGTTAGCGACACTATAGCTGGCTGAATTAGCTCCGGGTATATCCTTGTTGTCCTTTTTCCATTGATAATCAAACGGCCCATCACCTGTTACACCAACAGATAAGTTAATTGAGTCTCCAGCGGATAAGTTTAAAGATTGTGGCTGTTGGGTGATTGAAGCTGGCTCAATGGCTTTATTCACAGAGATTAATGCGCTGAAAGAGGTAAGAGACTGACCATTACTTGTGATGGTTACGTTGTAGCTGCCGGCATCACTCAAACTAGCGCTAGCAATACTATAGCTGGCTGAATTAGCTCCGGATATATCCTGGTTGTCCTTTCTCCATTGATAATCAAACGGCCCATCACCTGTTACACCAACAGATAAGTTAATTGAGCCTCCAGCGGTTAAGTTTAAAGATTGTGGATGTTGGGTGATTGAAGCTGGCTCAATGGCTTTATTCACAGAGATTAATGCGCTGAAAGAGGTAAGAGACTGACCGTTACTTGTAATGGTTACATTGTAGCTGCCGGCATCACTCAAACTAGCGCTAGCAATACTATAACTGGCTGAATTAGCTCCGAATATATCCTGGTTGTCCTTTTTCCATTGAAAATCAAACGGCCCATCACCTATTACACCAACAGATAAGTTAATTGAGTCTCCAGCGGTTAAGTTTAAAGATTGTGGCTGTTGGGTGATTGAAACCGGCTCAATGACTTTATTTACAGATACTAATGCATTGAGAGAGGTAAGCTGGATGCCATTATTGGTAATTATTACACTATAGCTTCCAGCGTCACTTAAATTAGCGCTTGCAACGCCATAGCTCGCTGAATTAGCGCCTGAGATATTTAGGTTGTTCTTTGTCCATTGATATGAAAGATCGCCATCACCACTAGCTTGAACAAGTAATGAGAAACTTTGTGTTTCATTAATCGTAAGTGAATTAGGTTGTTGAGTAATGACTAATTGTTTACTTTCAAAGGTTTGTACAATCGCTTCAGCCTCTGCGTTAATGGCAGATAATGCCTCGGAGTAACCACTTTGTTCAGGACTCAGCTGTTCAGAAAGTGTTGCAGCAGAATAGGCAGCATCGCGAAATATTTCTTCAAGAGGTAGTTGGTTGAGGTCAATATGTCCATTAGACCAACTATCAGACATGGCTAATGTATAGAAGGCTGAACTGAGTATACCCAGTTTTAATTGTTGATTGGTCAGGTCGTTTAAGTCTGATAGCGCCGTTAGGTCGGGTGTTTTGGCCGTTAATAGTCCTGCCTCTAAGTGAAAGGTTTGGACGACCCAGTTTGATGCTGTTTCTAAATTTGAGCTTGATATACCGCCTGGGAGTGAGCTTGCGGTGGTATATATGATATGACTGAGTGGTGAAATAAAGGCATTTTCTTGGCTTTCACCTTGCCTATAGCCCAAAAGTTTAAAGTTGCTGGGTACTGGTAACTCTTCGCCAAATTCAGCAAGAAGGATGTTCGAAGTATTTATAGTATCGGGGTATAAGCAACCATCAACCAAGTCGCAGCGCATCGTTGTTTGTGAGTCGGCAGTTAGTTCTAATACAACTACTGGATTGTTATCAAGCATCGGAATGCTTATATCATATTCACCAGCGTTGTTTGTTCGGGATTGACCAAGTAGTTTGCGTTCTGTATTAGAGACGTTTTCTTGACTTAGTTCTACAAGGTAGGCGCTTACTATGCCGTTTGTAATAACGCCCTTAACAGCATTACCACTCACATGGTTTTGAGAGGCTTGGTTATTCTGAGTATTTGTACTATCGCCACATGCGACAAGTACGAGAAATAGGGCCGACAGCAGGGTGCTCTTGAAGAGAGAATGACTTAAAAAATATAAAATTAGACTATGCACTTTGAACATGATAATTGAAGGTCAAAAGTTAAAAATTAAGTGACCGAGAAACCTTCAAAATATTATTATCAATAAAACACTAACAGCTACATTTAATCTGTAGAGGTAAAAATGATAAGAGTAATTCTAAGTTAAACTCTAGTCCTTGAGTAAATTTCGATCTAATTTGTTGTGTTTCATTATTTTGAAGTAATGATAGCCGATGCTTGGCAATGTTGAATGGAAGCGATATTACCATTTGTTAACTTTTGTTTTGTTTTGTGGTTTGAATGTTATTCAAGAGAGTGAATTTTTTCGCTTATTTTGTCTTTTAATTGTTGACGCTTCAGGTCATTTTCGCATTGATACAGAGCAATGAAATCCGTTAATAAGGGGGTGAAAAAACCAGCGAAATTTTCAGATTTTTGGGCGGAAGACGTAGATATCACTTGTAAAGTGTCATTTGAATTACGCTCTTTTTGAGCGTCACTATTTAGTTGGGTCAGTTCGTCTTTAAGCTCATCAATCAATTGTATATTTGGGTTTAGTTCGGGGTTAGTGGGCTTCAATGCTTCCCAGAGCCCGCTTAAAGTAGTTTGAGCAGAGTGTGTCTCAGTTAAGTCTGCTTGTGCAGCAATATCTAAGGATTCAACCGATTGCTTAAACATTGTTTCAGTATCAGCCAGTTTTGCACTAATTTGTTCATTAAACTCGTCAGTTCTTACCGAAAGAGCGCGTACCTCATCGGCAACTACACTAAACCCACGACCTGCATCGCCTGCTCGTGCAGCTTCAATCGCGGCATTTAAAGCGAGGAGGTTGGTTTGAGAGTTGATTTTATTAATCTCATCAAGGTGATTAATAACCTCTTTAAAGCTGGCATCGATTTCATCAAAATTGTTATTCAAAGTGACCGAGGCGCTTTGAATGCTTTCGAATTTCAGTAATAAGTGATTCAATGCTTGCATTGAAAGCTCACCAAAATGGTCTAAGTTTTCTTGCTGGGCAGGCTCCAGATTATCATCTAATGATCTGGATAACTTTTTGGATAAGCCGAGAGATTTGGAAAGAGCTTCTGCGATATGTGTTGAATCTTCTGCTTGTGTTGCAACAATACTTTTGGCTTGCACGGACAGTTCAGCAATATTATTCATACGCGCTTGTTGAAGCGTTTCAATTTGTTTGAGAAGGGTGACCTGTTTTTCTTTTTCGAAAGCGGCTCTTTTGAAACGAGGTGTTTGATCAAATGGCACTAAAGCGTTCTGAATTCGTTGCCATACCATGAAACCAACAATCATCGTCATGAAAACTAGCGGAGCGAGCACGTAGTTAGGAATAGGAGGGGCAATCAGTAACCATAGCGTCGATAATACTTGTAAAAACAAGAGCCATGAATATTCGAACTTCATTTAAACATCCTAAAACAATATGTAGATAATGCTCACAGCACATCTTTTAATGTATTTGGCACCTATAAAATTTAGGTACGCATGGGACTAAGTCTAGTCGGCTTGCGCATATCTACAATGTTTTTTATAGGCTGTCAGCCTATACATCGGCCTATAAAATAAATGCTTTAAGATGTTTTTTATCTTATTTTTATAATGATGTTTTAAGTCGCCAATTTAAAGTAGATCCTGCATAGAAAGGAACAATCGATTCACCATTTTTTAACGTACAGACTTCTGGAATCTGCCACTCATGTCGCTCAAGGGTAATGCGTTCTTGGTTTCGGGCCAAACCATAAAAGTCTGGGCCATAATGACTCGCAAAACCTTCTAGCTTATCGAGCACATTTAGTTCTTCAAAAACTTGAGCGTAAAGCTCAATAGCGCTCCATGCACTATAACAACCGGCGCAGCCGCAAGCAGATTCTTTACGGTGTTTTTCATGTGGTGCTGAGTCCGTCCCCAAGAAAAATTTATGTGAGCCTGAAGCAACTGCATCTCTTAATGCTGACTGATGAGTATTGCGTTTTAAAACAGGTAAGCAAAAGTTATGAGGCCGAATACCGCCGACCAATAGATCGTTTCGGTTTAGTAGTAAGTGTTGGGGGGTAATCGTTGCTGCGATATTATCAGAGGCTGCGAGAACAAATTGAGCCGCTTCAGCCGTAGTGATATGTTCAAATACTATTTTTAGATCTTTAAATTTTTCTGCGATGACCGTCAGCTTTTGGTCAATGAAAACTTTTTCACGATCAAATATATCGATGTGATTATCTGTTACTTCGCCATGAACTAATAAACGCATGTTTACGTCACTCATGGTTTGCAAAACTGGAAATAAATTCTCAAGTGATGAAACTGCTGCGTCTGAGTTAGTGGTTGCGCCAGCAGGGTAAAGCTTCGCGGCAACAATACCTGCCTTTGAAGCCTCGATGATATCTGCAGAGCTAGTATTATCAGTCAAATACAAGGTCATCAGTGGTGTAAAGTTTTGCCCCGCTGGTATTGCTGCAAGAATACGCTCTTTATATGCCTGTGCCATTTTGGTATTCACCACAGGTGGTGCGAGATTTGGCATGACAATCGCGCGTTTGAAGCAGCGAGCGGTTGCTGGGACGGTTTCATGTAACATGTCACCATCTCGAAAATGTAAATGCCAGTCATCAGGGGCTAAAATAGAAAATTCTTGCATTGGTAGATCTCTCATTAAAAGCAAAGCAGAGCGTTAGATCTGTTTGTATTGATCGTATTTATTGGCGGTATTATGCCTGAATTCAAACCTGAAGCCCAAAAAATGGTGCGTATCTTCATTCAGGTGATGTCAAATTTTTTTGGTAATAAGGTTTAAGTCAAAACTACGCAGGCTCAGTTATGTTGATTGACCAATACAAAAATTGTATAGCAGGAAACTTACCAAGAGCGTAGTGAGTAGTTCTCCGCCAATATAAATAGTTTGAATTAAATCCACACCACCAAACATAAAAGCAGCGGATACTCTTGAAAGTAGCATTAACCCCATTGTTAATAACACACAAATCAATCCAATATTGTGGTTGCTTTTGACGCAGTACAGCAAGAATAAACCAAGACCTAAAAATAAACCGCCATAAGTCGCCATAAACTCCACTTTGGATGTAGGTGTATGGAGTTCAAAATTAATAATGCTACTGATCAATGCTGGCGATACAAGGCCTGCGATACCAAAGAGAATGAATAATGCAGCGTAGAAACTTAAAACAATTTGTTTTGCTTTCATATTTTTTCCTTCATTTGAATATAATTCGACCTCATGTTTATGAGGTCTTTGTTTAGATTGATATTACTTATAACTATCGCGTTTACCTTATATAATTTGTTATGTTTACAATAGGTCAATAAGGTTGAATTACTTTTGAATAAATGGAAACAAGATGGCTAGTCTGAGTGAATATCTTACTTTTACCGCGATAGTTGAGGCTCGAAGTTTTACTGGTGCCGCAAATCGTTTACATCGCTCTGTGTCTTCGGTGAGTAAGCAGTTATCGAAACTTGAAGAGGGTTTAGGTGTTTGCTTAATTGATCGGTCGACCCAATCATTTGCGGTTACCAGCCTCGGTGAAGGGTTTTATCTCAAGTGTAAAGAAATCATAGTGGCCGTTGACCAGGCTGAGCAATCTGTAAAAGATGAATGGATCACGCCTTCAGGCAAAATTACGTTGTCCTTTCCTGAGGTGCTCTTACGTACGCCACTGATGGATTTACTGAAAAAATTTAATGATCAATACCCAGCGATTACGTTTGATTTTAAGGTGTCAAACGCGATAGATGATATTATTGAAAACCGTATCGATTTCGCTTTTCGTATGGGGAAGCTCAATGATTCTAGGTTAACGGCCATACTCTTGAACCAAGCAAGGCCGATGTTTTGTGCATCTCCAGACTATCTTTCACGTAATGGGAAGCCGGAGTCTCTAGATGCATTATTCTCAGAGCATCGTTTAATTCTTCCCTCCTATATGAACTTGTCTGAGCAATTAAGAGTGTTTTTTTCAAGCTCGGATAAATTACCTATATCTATTGATAATGCACATACTTCGAATAATGAATCGGTATTATATGAATCCGTAATGAGAGGGATGGGGGTTGGTATTATGTTAGATATTACGATCTCAGATGACATTAAAACGGGTCGGTTAGTAGAGCTATTTCCCCAAAAAAAACTACCTGAATCTCAGGTTTTTCTGGTTTACCATAGTAGTCATCAATTGCCTGAAAAAAAACGTGCCTTTAAGGCGTTTATTAAAGACAATTCAAATTTACTTTTTGACATGCTTAATAGAGTAAACAATGTGTGATGTAAGCTTTTTTAGGGTGATCGCTAAAATTGAGCGTCCGTAAATATTTCCCTCAGCCACTCTAATAATCTTTGGTAGTTATCTTGCTTGCTATCGTTCGTTTGAGTAACCAAATAGAATGATTCTTTCAGCGGGGTATGTTTGTTTGAAAAGGTGCTTAATTGACCATTCAAAATTTTATGCTTGATAATAGGAAACACCCCCATAGCAATACCTAATCCTTCTTCCGCTGCTCTGATAGCTGCCGCGTATGAGTCAAAATACAATTCTTTTTTAGGTTTAAATTGAATGCCGGTTAGGTCCATAAACTGTTGCCAGTCATTGATATCGCTACGTATGTGAATGAGCGTTTGTTGTTGCCAGTCAACCGCTGTGAGAATAGGGTGCTTGTCGAAATAGTCTTTTGTCGCGACGAGACCTGATTGTGCTTCAGCAATCAAGTCGGTGTGATAATCGTTCCAAGGAGGGGTACCAAATCGAATTGCTGCATCGAGTTCAGTGGATTCCATGTCCTCTACCTGCATCGTGGTTTC